>VFQP010001049.1_pt1 | contig 41447 bp, 28 predicted proteins | sample 3512351 | NCBI WGS metagenome assembly VFQP01 (sample SAMN10412372, study PRJNA504923) | tailings metagenome | isolation source: Relicate 1 Philex TSF1 revegetated site | place: Philippines: Tuba, Benguet | collected 2017-08-29
CGCGCGGGTCGCTGGTGGTGAAGCCGATCTGGTTGTTGATGACGATGTGCACCGTGCCGCCGGTGTAGTAGCCGCGCGTCTGCGCCAGCGCCAGCGTCTCCATCACCACGCCCTGGCCGGCAAAGGCGGCGTCGCCGTGCACCAGCACCGGCAGCACCTGGTCGCCTTCGAGGTCGCCACGGCGGTCCATGCGCGCCTTCACCGAGCCCTCGACGACCGGGTTCACGATCTCCAGGTGGCTGGGGTTGAAGGCCAGGCTCAGGTGCACCGGGCCGCCGGTGGTGCTGACGTCGGAGCTGAAGCCCTGGTGGTACTTCACGTCACCGGCCGGCAGGTCTTCCTTGGCCGTGTGGTCGAACTCGGCGAACAGGTCCTTGGGCATCTTGCCCAGCGTGTTCACGAGCACGTTCAGCCGGCCGCGGTGGGCCATGCCGATGACGATTTCCTGCACGCCGACCGCGCCGGCGCGCTGCACCAGCTCGTCCATGCTGGCGATGAAGCTCTCGCCGCCTTCCAGGCTGAAGCGCTTCTGGCCCACGTACTTGGTGTGCAGGTAGCGTTCCAGGCCCTCGGCCGCGGTCAGGCGGTTGAGGATGTGCTTCTTCTCGTCGGCGCTGAACACCGGCTTGCTGCGGATGTTCTCCAGCCGCTCCTGCCACCAGCGCTTCTCGGCCGGGTCGGTGCAGTGCATGAACTCGGCGCCGACCGTGCCGCAGTAGGTCTCGCGCAAGGCCTGCACGATCTCGCGCAGGGTCATGTGCTCGGCCTTGGTGAAGTAGGTGTTCGTGGCCGAGAACGTGATGTCCATGTCCGACTCGGTCAGGTCGTAGAACGCCGGCTCGAGTTCGGGGATCTTGGGGCGCTCGGTGCGCTTGAGCGGGTCGAGGTCGGCCCAGCGGCTGCCGAGGAAGCGGTAGGCGGCGATCAGGCTCTGGACGTGGACCTGCTTGCGCGCGACGGCGAGGTCGGCCTCGGAGGCCTTCAGCGCGAAGGCGTTGGCCTTGGCGCGCTGCGCGAAGCTCTCGACCACGGGCGCATGGGCCACGTCGCGGCTGTCCGTGCCGTCGACGGCAGGCACGTGCTGCAACTGGTCGAAGTAGGTACGCCAGTTGTCCGGCACGCTGCCGGGGTTGTCGAGGTAGGCCTCGTAGAGCTCTTCCACGTACGGCGCGTTGCCGCCGAACAGATAGGAGTTGAGCCGGTACTGCTGCATCATCGCCGCTCACCTTTCGCCCCGGTATCCAGGGCTGCTGATGGGTTCATCAACCTTCCGCGTCCCGGCTTCACCGGTTGGCGGACTAGCGACCCGTCTTGCGCGGCTGTCTCGGGCCGCTCAAGGGGACGGGAAGGACCTTGTTTGTCGTAGCCCGCCATGCTAACACCGGGCCCGGGGTTTGCCCGGAGCCGAAGCGGTGGAATGCCCCATGGCCCGGGCCTTGTTCGGCGGACAGCCTTGCCCCGGCGGGGGCCAGACTCGGCCCATGCGCCCTGTGCCGACCGCAAGGCCGGCAACCGTCATCCTGCTCGAGCCTGCGGCACCGCCCAAGCCACCGGCGGGTGCCGACTGCAACGGCTGCGGTGCCTGTTGCGCCTGGCGGCCCTGCCCGCTGGGCCAGCTGCTGACGCGCCGACGCCACGGCCGCTGCGCGGCGCTGAACTGGTCCGACACCAGCGCGCACTACCGCTGCGGCGCGCTGGCCGAGCCAGCCCGTTGGCTGCCGCTGCTGCGCTGGCTGCCGGCGGCCTGGGCGAACCGCGTGGGCCGACGCCTGGTGCGCCGCTGGATCGCCGCCGGCCGCGGCTGTGACGCGCACTTCGATGCGGAGCCCACCACCTGATCGGCTCGCGAAGGGCGGGAAAAGCGGGAAAGGCTCGATTTCTGCCGCCAGGGCTCTAGCATCCGGGGCTCTGCAATTTGGCCGAGCTGGCCGGAGGCCCCGCCGATGTTCCGAATCGCCTTCCTCCCGACGCGGCTGTCGCTGGGCGTGGCCACCGCGGCACTCACCACCCTGCTGGCGGTGCTGGCCGCACCACCGGCCGGCGCGCAGACGCTGCGCTGGGCCGCGCAGAACGACGTGCTGACGCTGGACCCGCACTCGCAGAACCACGTCACCACCAGCGCCATCCTCGGCCATGCCTACGAGGCCCTGGTGCGCTACAGCCCCACCTACCAGGTCGAGCCCTCGCTGGCCACCAAGTGGACCGTGCTGAGCCCGACGCAGATCCGCTTCGAGCTGCGCAAGGGCGTCAGCTTCCACGACGGCACACCCTTCACCGCCGACGACGTGCTGTTCAGCTTCGAGCGCATCCGCCAGCCGCAGGGCACGATGCAGATCTTCGTCGCCGGCGTCGACCAGATCCGCAAGGTCGACAACCACACCGTCGACCTGATCCTCGCGGGCCCGAACCCGACGCTGCTGCGCAACCTGACCGACTTCCGCATCATGAGCAAGGCGTGGTCGGAGAAGAACAAGACCGCGCGTGTGCAGGACTACAAGGCCAAGGAAGAGAACTTCGCCTCGCGCAACGTGATGGGCACCGGGCCCTACCGCATCCTGAGCTGGCAACCCGAGCAGCGCATCATGATGGCGCGCCACGAAGGCTGGTGGGACAAGAGCCCGCGTGCCATCGGCAACGTGGAGCAGGTGGTCTACACGCCGATCAAGGCCGAGGCCACGCGCGTGGCGGCGCTGCTGGCCGGCGACGTGGACCTGCTCACCGACGTGCCGGTGCAGGATCTCGAACGCCTGAGCCGCGACAAGCGGCTGAAGGTGGTCAACGGCCCCGAGGTGCGCACCATCTTCCTCGCGCCCGACATGGGCAGCCCGGAACTCAAGCACGCCAGCGTGAAGGGCAAGAACCCCTTTGCCGACAAGCGGGTGCGCGAGGCGCTGAGCATCGCCATCGACCGCGAGGCCATCAAGCGCAGCATCATGCGCGGCATGAGCATCCCGGCGGCACTGATCGTCGCACCGGGTGTCAACGGCTGGACGCAGGCGCTGGACACGCCGGCCAAGGTCGACGTCGCGCGCGCCAAGGCCCTGCTCAAGGAAGCCGGCTACCCCGACGGCTTCGAGCTGCGGCTGAACTGCCCGAACAACCGCTACGTCAACGACGAGAAGATCTGTCAGGCCGTGGTCGCGATGTGGGCGCGTGTGGGCGTGAAGACGCAGCTGGCCAGCGAGAACATGGCCACCTTCATCCAGAAGGTGCAGAACTTCGACTCCAGCGTCTACCTGCTCGGCTGGGGCGTGGCCAACTACGACGCGCAGTACAGCCTGCAGAGCCTGGTGCGCACGCGCACCAGCGGCGCCGACGGCAACTTCAACTTCAGCCGCGTCTCCGACGCGCAACTCGACCGGCTGATCGACGGCATGAAGAACGAGGTCGACGTGGCCAAGCGCAACGCCATGATCCGCGACGCGCTGGTGCGGGTGCGTGACGAGACCCTGCTGATCCCGCTGCACCACCAGATCCGCCCCTGGGTGATGAAGGCCGGCGTGAGCACCGTGCACCGCTCGGACGACAAGCCCGAGGCACGCTTCACCAGCATGCGCTGAGGGCCGGCCTGGCTCAGGCGGCCAGCCGGTCGATCACGCGGCGGCCACCCTGCATCAGCAGCCGGATGCCCTGCGCCGGCTGCACCAGCGGCGTCAGGTCGGTGGTGGGGTCGCCGTCGACCAGCAGCAGGTCGGCCAGGGCCCCGGGCACCAGCTGGCCGACCTCGGCCTCGCGCCCCATCAGCCGCGCCGCGACGATGGTGGCCGACTGCAGCACCTCCACCGGCGGCTGCACCGCGGCGCGGATCGCGAACTCCTGGTTCTGCTGCGGCTGCATGGCACCCAGCAGGTCGGTGCCGAAGGCCAGCGGCACGCCTTCGGCACGCGCCAGTGCCAGCGCTTCGAGGCCGCGGCTTTTCACCACCGCCAGCTTGGCCAGCATGGCCTCGCTCCAACCGAGCTGCGCACCCTGCGCCGCCAGCGCGGCATAGGTGGCCAGCGTCGGCACGAGAAAGGCGCCGTGGCGCTTCATCTCGCGCACCGTGGCTTCGTCGATGAGGTTGCCGTGCTCGATGCTGCGCACACCGGCCTGCACCGCGCGTGTCACGGCCCGCGGCGAGTAGGCGTGGGCCAGGGCATAGCGGTTGGCGGCCTCGGCTTCTTCGACGGCCGCACGCAGCTCGTCGACGCTGAACTGCGTGCCGTCGATCGGGTCGTTGGGGCTGGAGATACCACCGCCGGCCATGATCTTGATGTGGTCGGCCCCGTTGCGCACCTGCTCGCGCACCGCGCGCCGCACCTCGCCGACGCCATCGGCAATGGCGCCCATCAGGCCGAGGCCGGCGCAGCTGCAGAACATCGGCTGCTGCACGCCGCTCGGTCGCATGTCGGCATGGCCGCCGGTCTGGCTGATCGGCCGGCCGGCGATGGCCAGCCGCGGCCCTTCGAACAAGCCACGCGACTGCGCCTCGCGCAGGCCGAAGTCGGCACCGGCAGCGTCGCGCACGGTGGTGAAACCGCGGTGCAGCATCTCGCGCATCAGCCGCGCGGCCTCGGCGGTAAGCAGCGAAGGCGGCACGATGCCCAGCGAAGCCAGGTCGTGCGACGCGGCCACCACGTGCACATGCGCGTCGATCAGCCCCGGCAGAACGACACGCCCACCGCAGGCTATGCGCTCGGCATCGTCGACGGTGATGGATTCCTGCGTGACGTGGACGATGCGCTCGCCCTCGATCACCAGCGTCGTGCCGGCCCGCAGCACGCCGGCGGCGCTGTCGAACAGCGTCGCGCCGATGAGGGCCTGGCGCGTCACGGCGCCGACGCTGCGGACGCCGCCGCCTCCGGTGCCGAGGCCGGGCGTTCTGGCAGGCGCCCGCTGCCGCCCACGCCCACCCGCACGGGGCCGGTGCCGACGGACACGCCGCCGCTCACACGGCCGTCGCTGGAGCCGCCAACGCCGATGCTGCCAACGCCGGGAATCGGCAGGCTGATGCCGACCCCGACGCTGGAGCAGGCGCTCAGGCCCACCACCGCCGCGGCGGCGAAACAAACGGCCAGAGAAACGGCGGAAAAGCGCTTCATGCGCCGTAGCTTACTGCGACGCGACCGCCGGCACCACCGCCTGCGGCACATGCCCTTCCAGGCGTGCGCGGGCCTCGGCGTACTCGCGTTGCAGCCGCGCCACCAGGCTGCCGGCCGGCACCACGGACTTGACCGCGCCGATGCCCTGGCCGCAGCCCCAGATGTCCTTCCAGGCCTTCTTGGCGTTTTCGCCGCCGAAGTTCATCGCGCTCGGGTCGCTCTCGGGCAGCTGGTCGGGATCCAGGCCCGCCGCGCGGATGCTCGGCTTCAGGTAGTTGCCGTGCACGCCGGTGAACAGGTTCGAGTAGACGATGTCGTCGGAATTGCTGTCGACGATGCACTGCTTGTAGGCCTCGGCCGCGCGGGCTTCATCGGTGGCGATGAAGGCGCTGCCGATGTAGGCGAAGTCGGCGCCCAGGGCGCGTGCGGCTGCCACGGCGCCGCCGCTGGCCATGGCGCCGGACAGCGCCAGCGGGCCGTCGAACCACTCGCGGATTTCTTGCACCAGCGCAAACGGACTCTTGACGCCGGCGTGGCCGCCCGCACCCGCGGCCACGGCGATCAGGCCGTCGGCGCCCTTCTCGATGGCCTTCTTCGCGAAGGTGTTGTTGATGATGTCGTGCATCACCACGCCGCCCCAGGCATGCACCGCGTCGTTGACGTCGGTGCGCGCACCCAGGCTGGTGATGACGATGGGCACGCGGTACTTGGCGCAGACCATCATGTCGTGCTCGAGCCGGTCGTTGCTCTTGTGCACGATCTGGTTGATGGCAAACGGCGCCGCCTTCTGGTCGGGGTGGTCGCGATCCCAGGCGGCGAGTGTCTCGGTGATCTCGGCCAGCCAGTCGTCCAGCTGCGCGGCCGGCCGCGCGTTCAGCGCCGGCATGGCGCCGACGATGCCCGCCGTGCACTGCGCGATCACGAGCTTGGGGTTGCTGATGATGAACAGCGGTGCGCCGATCACCGGGAACGGCACACGCGCCAGGGCGCCAGGCAACACTCGCGACATCAGAACGACTCCAGCGCCATCGCACAGACGGCATCGGCCCCGTCGACGACGCTGTCACGCAGCGCGGGGGCCTGGTTGAGGATGTGGTCGGCGTAGAAGCGCGCGGTGGCGATCTTGGCCTGCATGAACCCGGGCGATTCACCCGCGGCCAGCGCGTCTTCGGCCGCGATCAGCGCGCGCGCCATCTGCCAGCCGGCCACGACGATGCCGGCCAGCCGCAGGTAGGGCACGCTGCCGGCGAACACGGCGTTCGGCGAAGCCTTGGTGTGGCCGGCGACGAAGCCGACCACGTCTTCGAAGGCCTTGCGGCCCGCGGCCAGCCGCGCCGCCATCGCACGCGCGGCCTCGCCCGGGCGCGCCGCCAGCTCACGCTCGGTGGCTTCGATGCGGCCGGCGATGGCCAGCGCCACGCGGCCGCCGTCGCGCGCCGTCTTGCGGCCAACCAGGTCGTTGGCCTGGATCGCCGTGGTGCCTTCGTAGATGGCGAGGATCTTCGCGTCGCGCAGGTGCTGCGCCGCGCCGGTTTCCTCGATGTAGCCCATGCCGCCGTGCACCTGCACGCCCAGCGAGGCGACATCGAGCGCCATCTCGGTCGACAGGCCCTTGATCAGCGGCACCAGGAACTCGTAGAAAGCCTGGTTCTCGGCACGCGCGGCCGCATCCGGGTGGGCGTGCGCGGCGTCGTAGGCGGCCGCGCCCACCAGCGCCATCGCGCGGCAGGCCTCGGTGTAGGCGCGCATGGTCATCAGCATGCGGCGCACGTCGGGGTGGTGGATGATGGGTGCGGCCTTGCTCAGGCTGCCGTCCACCGGCCGGCTCTGCACGCGGTCGCGGGCGTAGCCCACGGCCTGCTGGTAGGCCCGCTCGGCGATCGCGATGCCCTGCACGCCCACGCCGAAGCGCGCCGCGTTCATCATGATGAACATGTACTCGAGGCCGCGGTTCTCCTCGCCCACGAGTTCGGCCAGCGCACCGCCGTTGTCGCCGTACTGCAGCACCGCGGTGGGGCTGGCCTTGATGCCCAGCTTGTGCTCGATGCTCACGCAGTGCACGTCATTGCGCGTGCCGTCGGCCAGCACCTTGGGGCAGATGAACAGGCTGATGCCCTTCACGCCTTCGGGCGCGCCGGCCACCCGCGCCAGCACGAGGTGGACGATGTTGTCCGCCATGTCGTGCTCGCCCCAGGTGATGAAGATCTTCGTGCCGAAGAGCTTGTAGCGGCCGTCGGGCTGCGGCTCGGCGCGGGTGCGCACCAGGCTCAGGTCAGAGCCGGCCTGCGGCTCGGTGAGGTTCATCGTGCCGGTCCAGCTGCCGTTGACCAGCTTCGGGATGAAGGTCTGCTGCTGCTCGGGCGTGCCGGCAACCAGCAGCGCCTCGACGGCGCCGTCGGTCAGCAGCGGGCACAGCGCGAAGCTCAGGTTCGCGCTGTTGATCATCTCCGAGCAGGCCGCGTGCACGAGCTTGGGCAGGCCCTGGCCGCCCACCGCCTCGGGGTGCTGCAGGCCTTGCCAGCCGCCTTCGGCAAACTGGCGGAAAGCCTCCTTGAAGCCCGGCGTCGCGGTGACGACGCCGTCCTTCCAGCTTGAGGGGTTCAGGTCGCCGGCGCGGTTCAGCGGGGCGACCACGCCTTCGGCGAACTTGGCGCTTTCCTCCAGCACCGCGGCCGCGGTGTCGAGGCCGTGGTCCTCATGACCCGGCAGCGCCGCGACGGCATCGATGCCGGCCAGGTGCTGCATCACGAACAGATGGTCCTGGACCGGGGCTCGGTAGCTCACGGCGCTCTCCTGCAAAAAAAGAGATCAGAGGCTCTTCACCAGCTCGGGCACGGCGGTGAACAGGTCGGCCTCGAGGCCGTAGTCGGCCACCGAGAAGATCGGCGCCTCCGGGTCCTTGTTGATCGCGACGATGACCTTGCTGTCCTTCATGCCGGCCAGGTGCTGGATGGCGCCGCTGATGCCGGCGGCGATGTACAGCTGGGGCGCGACGATCTTGCCGGTCTGGCCCACCTGCCAGTCGTTCGGCGCGTAGCCGGCGTCCACCGCGGCGCGGCTGGCGCCGAGTGCGGCGCCGAGCTTGTCGGCCAGCGGCGTGAGCACCTCGTCGAACTTCTCGCTGGAGCCGAGCGCGCGGCCACCGGAGACGATGATCTTGGCGCTGGTCAGCTCGGGCCGGTCGAGCTTGGCGATCTCGCTGCCGACGAACTGGCTGCCACCGAAGGCCGGCGCGGCCGCGAGGCTCTCGACCGCGGCACTGCCGCCCGTGGCCGCCGCGGCGTCGAAGCCGGTGGTGCGCACGGTGATGACCTTGACCTTGTCGCCGCTCTTCACGGTGGCGATGGCGTTGCCGGCGTAGATCGGGCGCTCGAAGGTGTCGGCGTCGATGACCTTGCTGGCGTCGCTGATCTGCGCCACGTCGAGCAGCGCGGCCACGCGCGGCGCGGCGTTCTTGCCGCTGGCGGTGGCCGGGAACAGGATGTGGCTGTAGGCGCCAGCGACGGCCACCACCTGCGCCGCCAGGTTCTCGGCCAGGCCGTGGCCGAGCTGCGGCGCGTCGGCGTGCAGCACCTTGGCGACGCCGCCGATCTGCCCGGCCGCCGCGGCCGCGGCGCCGGCGCCCGCGCCGGCCACCAGCACATGGACCTCGCCGCCGCAGGCCAGCGCGGCCGTCACGGTGTTGAGGGTGGCGGCCTTGACGGACGCGTTGTCGTGTTCGGCAATGACGAGTGCGGCCATGGTCAGATCACCTTCGCTTCGTTCTTCAGCTTGGCCACCAGCGTGGCCACGTCGGGCACCTTGACGCCGGCGCCGCGCTTGGGCGGCTCGGACACCTTCAGCGTCTGCAGGCGCGGCGCCACGTCCACGCCCAGGTCGGCCGGCTTGAGCGTCTCCAGCGGCTTCTTCTTGGCCTTCATGATGTTCGGCAGCGTCACGTAGCGCGGCTCGTTCAGGCGCAGGTCGGTGGTCACCACGGCCGGCAGCGAGAGCTTCAGCGTCTCCAGGCCGCCGTCGACCTCGCGCGTGACCGTGGCAGCACCCTCGGCCACCTCGAGCTTGCTCGCGAAGGTGGCCTGCGGCAGGCCGGCCAGCGCGGCCAGCATCTGGCCGGTCTGGTTGCTGTCGTCGTCGATGGCCTGCTTGCCGAGGATGACGAGGCCAGGCTGCTCCTTGTCGACCAGCGCCTTCAGGATCTTGGCCACCGCCAGCGGCTGCAGGTCCAGGTCGGCCGGGGTCTCGACGAGGATGGCGCGGTCGGCGCCGATGGCCATCGCGGTGCGCAGCGTTTCCTGGCACTGCGTGACACCGCAGGAGACGGCGACGATCTCGGTCGCCACGCCCTTCTCCTTCAGCCGCACCGCCTCTTCGACGGCGATCTCGTCGAAGGGGTTCATGCTCATCTTGACGTTGGCGATGTCCACGCCGGTGCCGTCGCTCTTGACGCGCACCTTGACGTTGTAGTCCACCACCCGCTTCACCGGGACCAGCACCTTCATGCCTCGACTCCTGCGCCCGAATGGCGCTCGATTGACGTAAACGTTAACCGCGGGATTCTAGGAGGCACGCCCGAACCGGCCCGCCATGACCGCGACAAAATCGAACGATCGTACTATTTTTGGCCCACACCAGCCAGCGCCGCGGCCTGGCCACGTGCCACGTCCACGCGGCGCAGCAGCACCAGGCCGATGACGAAGAAGACCCCGGTGGCACCGATGGCGATGCGGTGATTGCCGGCCGTGACCCAGGTGACCAGGCCGTAGGTGATGGGGCCGACGATGGCCGCCAGCCGCACCGCGAAGGTCCACAGGCCATAGAACTCGGCCAGGCGGTTGGGTGGCGCAAAAAGCCCTGCCAGCGCCCGGCCCGCGCTTTGGCTGGAGCCCATGCACAGCCCGGCGACGACGGCCGCGACCCAGAACAGCCCCGGCGAGGTCGCGGCCACCGCCAGCGCCGTCATCAGGATCCAGCCCCACAGCGTGAGCGCCAGCGCGCGGCGGTGGCCGAGCCGGTCCTGCCAGTAGCCGAAGCCGAAGGCCCCGGCCGCCGAGGCGATGTTGACGAGGAAGATCAGCATCATGGTCTGCTGCTGCTCGAAGCCCAGCACCTCGTCGGCGTAGATGGCGGCCAGCGCGATGACCACCGCGATGCCCGCCTGGTAAGCCACCGCGCAGGCCAGCAGCCAGCGAAAGTCGGTGTAGCGCTGCGCTTCGCGCCAAGTCTGCGCAAGCCGGCTCCAGGCCTGCGCGGTGGCGCCCTGCAGGCGCGCGCCGGCCTGCGGCCGGGCCCGTTCCTTCAGCAGCCAGAAGGTGGCCAGCGAGGCCAGCGCGTAGACGGCCGCGGTGATCAGCATGGTCACCGGCACGAAGTGCGTGGCCGGCAGCCCCTGGCCCTGGGCCCAGATCACGTAGCCCAGGCTCAGGCCCAGCGTCAGCATGCCGCCGAAGTAGCCCAGGCTCCAGCCCCAGCCCGAGACGCGGCCGATGGCCTCGCGCCGCGCCAGCTCGGGCAGGAAGGCGGCGATCAGCTGCTCGCCCACCGAGTAGCAGAAGTTCGAGACGACGATGGCCGCCACCGCCAGCCACAGGTCGCCGGCGCCGACGCCCGACAAGGCCAGCGTGGCCCCCACGCAGCCCAGCGTGCTCAGCACCAGCAGCCGCTTCTTCGCGGCGTGCGCGTCGGCCCAGGCACCGAGCAGCGGCGTGGCCAGCATCACCAGCGCATTGCTCAGGCCCAGCGTCAGCGTCCAGACCAGCGTGCCCCAGTCCGCACCACCGGCCACCGCGCCGACGAAATAGGCGTTGAACACCGCGGTCAACACCACCGTCGTGTAGCCGCTGTTGGCGAAGTCGTACATCGCCCAGCCCAACACCTCGCGGCGCTGCACGCCAGGGTTGAGCGCATCCGCTGCGAACAGCGCCATCGGGTCTCCTTGATTCGTAGGCCGAGCCAGGCCCGACGATGCCACGAAGCCGGACCGGCCTCCTATACTGCCGCGCCGCCGATGACCAAGCGCCGATGAGCTTCGAGCCCGTGATCGATGCCGCCGTGGAGTTGCTGCGGCGTCGCCGCCGTATCACCTACCGCGTGCTGCAGCGCGAATTCGGCCTCGACGACGCCGCCCTGGCCGATCTGCGCGACGAACTCATCCTCGCCCAGCGCCTGGCGCGCGACGACGGCGGCCAGGTGCTGGTGTGGGCCGGCGAGCCCGAAGGCGGCACGGTGCCGGCACCGACCATCGGCGCGGCCGGCGAGCGCCGCCGCCTCACCGTGATGTTCTGCGACCTGGTCGGCTCGACCCGGCTGTCGACGCGGCTGGACCCCGAAGACCTGCGTGACGTGGTGCGCAGCTACCACGCCGAGTGCGCCGCGGTGCTGCGGCCCAGCGGCGGCCACATCGCGCAGTACCTGGGCGACGGGCTGATGGTGTACTTCGGCTGGCCCGCCTCGTACGAAGACGATGCCGAGCGCGCGGTGCTGGCCGGCCTGGCCATCGTCGGCGCGGTGCGCCAGCTGGGCCAGCGCTTCGCGGCAAGGCTGCCCGAGGGGCTGGCGGTGCGTGTCGGCATCCACACCGGGCTGGTTGTGGTCGGTGGTGTCGGCGAACACGAAGACGCCGCGGCGCTGGCGCTGGGCGAGGCGCCGAACCTGGCTGCGCACATCCAGAGCGTGGCCCAGCCCGACACCGTGCTCGTGAGCCAGGCCACGCTGGCGCTGCTGCCGCCGCGCTTCGTCGTCGACGACCTCGGCCTGGTCGTGCTGAAGGACCCGCAGCACCCGGTGCGGCTGGCGCGTGTGCGCGGCGAGAGCGACGACGCGACGGCACGCGCGAACCGCGCCGCGCGTGCCCCGCTGGTCGACGCCGGCGGCTGGATGCCGCGGCTGCGCGAGGCCTGGGGCGAGGCGCGCAGCGGCGCGACGCAGCTGGTGCTGGTGGCCGGCGAGGCCGGCCTCGGCAAGACGCGGCTGGTCGACGAGCTCGCCGCCGAAGCCCGCGAAGGCGGCGCGCCGGTGCACCTGATCGGCTGCTCGGCCTTTCACCGCAGCTCGGCGCTGCACCCCATGCAGCAGTACCTGCTGCGCCGCGCCGGCCTGAACCCCGAGCGGCCGGGCCCCAGCGCGGTGGCGCTGATCGCCGAGCGGCTGGCGGCCGACGGCATCGCTGCCGAACGCAGCACGCCGCTGCTGACGGCACTGTTCGGTCACGACGGCGGCAGCGCCGCCCTGCCCCCGGCGGCGCTGATGCAAGGCCTGCAGGCGCTGCTGGCCGAGGCCCTCTGCGCGGTGGCGCGTGAACGGCCGGCGCTGCTGGTCATCGAGGACCTGCACTGGGCCGACCCGTCGACGCTGGCGGTCATCCACCGCCTGCTCACGTTGGCGCCGGTGCGCGGCCTGCTGGTGCTGGCGACCACACGGCCCGACGGCGAACCGCCGCTGCCGCCCGAGGCCTCGTCGCTGCGGCTGGCATTGCAGCGCCTGCCGGACGAAGCCGTGCGCCGCATCGTCAGCCAGGTGGCCGGGCCGCGGCGGCTGGCGCCGGCGCTGGTGGAGCGCATCGCCGAGCGCGCCGAGGGTGTGCCGCTGTACGCCGAGCAGATCACGCGCAGCGTGCTCGACGCGCCGGCCGACGGCGGTGCGCCCGAGGTGCCGCCCTCGCTGCACGCCTCGCTGATGTCGCGGCTGGACCGCATGGGCCCGGCTAAGGCCGTGGCGCAGACCGCGGCGCTGCTGGGCCGCGAGTTCTCGCCGCAGTTGCTGGCCGCGGTCTGTGGCATGAACGAGGCCGAGGTCGAGCCGGCGCTGTCGCTGCTGATGCAGGGCGACGTGCTGGCGCCGATCAGCGGCGTGGAGCCGCCGCGCTACGCCTTCCGTCATGCGCTGCTGCAGGCCGCCGCCGGCGAGTCGCTGCTGCGCTCGGCGCGCCAGCTCGCGCACGGCCGCATCGCGCGCGTGCTGCGCGAGCAGTTTCCCGGCACCGTCGAGTCCGAACCCGAGACGCTGGCGCGCCACCTCACCGAAGCCGGCGACGCGCCGCGGGCCGTGGCGCAATGGCAGCGCGCCGGCGAACACGCGCTGGCGCGCTCGGCCGTCGTCGAGGCCGTGTCGCACCTGCGCGAAGGCCTGGCGCTGGTGCCGCAGCTCAAGGACGCCGGCGCGCGCGACGCCGCCGAACTGGCGCTGCAGGTGCTGCTGGCCAGCGCCTTGCGCGCCGCCGAGGGCATCGCCGCGCCGGCCACCGGTACGGCCTACGAACGCGCCGTGGCGCTGGCGCGGGTGCTGGGCCACCGCGAACGGCTGATCCCGGCGCTGAACGGGCTCTACAGCTACCACCTGGTCGGCGGGCGCTGCGACGCCGCGCTGCCGCCGGCGCGCGAGCTGCTCGACACCGCCCGCGCCCATGGCGACGCGCTGTTCGAGATGATCGGCCACCGCGCGGTCGGTGCCGTGGCCTTCCACGTCGGCGACCCGCGCGCCGCGCGGGTGCACCTCGAAGCCGGCCTGGCGCTCTACAAGCCCGAACAGCACGCGCCGCTGGCGGTGGTGCTGGGCATCGACCACCGCGTGGCCACGAGCAACTTCCTCGCGCTGACGCTGTCGGTGCTGGGCGACGAAGAGCGCGCGCTGGCCGTGCAGCAGCAGGGCCTGGCCTGGGCCGAGCAGCTGGACCATGCCCACAGCCTGGCGCAGGCGCTGGTGTTCCACACGCTGCTGCTGGCCTCGATGGAGCGCTGGGACCGCATCCCGCCGCTGGCCGAGCGCGCCGAGGCCGTCGGGCGCAAGCGCGGCTTTCCGCTGATGGAACGCGCCGGCCGCTTCTTCGCCGCCACCGCGCAGGCCTTCGGCGGCGATCCCGCCGGCGCGCTGCCGGCCATGTCGCAGGCCGCGACCGACTGGTGGGCCACCGGCGCCGCCAACTACCGGCCGCTGGTGGAGTTGCTGCTGGCGCGCACCCACGCCACGCTGGGCCACGAGACCGAGGTGCTGCGCCTGCTCGGCTCGGCCGAGAGCGGCATCGCGGCCTCGGGTGAACGCTGGATCGAGCCGGAATACTGGCGCGTCAGCGCACTGCTGCGGCCTTCGCTGCGTGCGCCGCACCTGGCGCAGGCCGAAGCCGTGGCCATGGCCCAGGGCGCCACCGGCCTGCTGGCGCGCGCGCGGCGCGACTCGGCCGAGGGCTGAGTCGCCCCGGCAGGCTCAGTCGGCTTCCACCACCAGGCCGGCCTGCCACAGCTGCGGCCAGGCCGCCGCGGTGCGTTCCGGCCCGTGGCGTTCGTGCCAGAGGTCCAGCAGCACGGCCAGCGTCGGCCGCGTGGCCAGCGGCGCCAGCCATTCCACCGCCGGCACGCCGGCCAGCCAGACCAGCGGCGCCGCCAGCGCCGGGTGCACCAGCGCCGGCCGCTCGACGATGCGGTCGTGCTCCAGCACCGGCTGCGGCGCGCAATGCAGGCCGGGCGACGGGGCCAGCGGGCGGTCCAGCCCCGGCCAGGCGCGTGGTGCGGTCACCAGCGTCGGTTCACCAGCGGCACGACGCGACTGCCAGAACGGCGTGCCGAACACGGCCGCCGCCGCGGCATGGTGCGCCTCGGCCAGGCGGCGGTGCTGCTCGGCGGTGTCGCGCTGGCGCTCGCGGTGGAAGGCCCAGGCGAGCGCGGCATGCGATGGCGTCTCCAGCGCGGTGTGGATGCAGGCGGCCGCCTGCCACGCCGAGCGCAGCGCTGCGACCAGCCCCTGCGAGGCCAGCGGCGACAGCGCGGTCGCGGCATCGCCGACGCGCAGGCGCGTGGGTGACGGCGCCGCGTCGGCCTGGCGCGGCGTGGCATCGCACAACTGCGTCGCGCCGACCTGGTTGGCCCAAGGAGCCAGGGTCGGCGAGGCACGCAGGTGCCGGCGCAACCGTTCGTCGCGCGCACCCGCCGACACGCCGGCCACCGAGGCCGCATCGACAAAAGCGGCCAGCACGCCCTGCCCGCCCGCCCCGGCCGCCCCGGCCGCCCACAGCCAGCCCTCGGGCTGGGCTTCGACCGCGGGTGGCGGCTCGCCCAGCACGGCCGCCATCAGCGCCACGGTGCGTTGGCCAGCCGCCAGCGCGCTCATCGACCCGGCGCGGCGTCCACGCGCATCCACCAGCACCGCGGCCGTCGCCATGCGTCCATCGCCCTGCCGCAGTTGCGCAAGGCCATCGGGCGCCGGCAGGCCTCGGCCCGGCAGAGCGCGCGCGCCCTGCGCCAGTGCCCAGCGGTGCAGCGCCGTGTCGAAGCGGTGGCGGTCCAGCGGCACGTGGAGCGGCCCATGGAGCAGGCCGTCCCCGGCAGCACCCGGCTCGGGCGCCCAGGGGCCGTGGCGCTGCAACCGCTGCGCCGGCCCGAGCGCGGCGTGGTCGAGCAGCCCCGGCAGGCCGAACAGCGCCAGCGCCTCGGCCAAAGACGGCGCCGCGGTTTCGAGGCGGCGCGCGGCGCGCGGCGGCCGAGGGTCGTCGACCAGCACCACGTCCAGCCCCCGCCGCGCCAGCGTGCCGGCCAGCGCGGCACCGGCCGGGCCGGCGCCGAGCACGATCACCTCGGCGGCCAGCGGCTGCATGGTCTTGGCTTCAAGCCGCGAACAGGGCTGGCCGCGCAGCCGACAGGCGCACGTACAGCCGCAGCATCAGCGCCAGCCAGCCACGGATGAAGTCGCAGGCCACACGGCCGCGCTGCAGCACCTCGTGGTGGCAGCCGCCACCGCAGAGGTAACGCGCCCAGCAGGCCTTGCAGGGCTGCTGGCGCTCGACATGGCGCGTGTGCAGCCAGCGGGCGCGCGCGCCATCGTCGATGCCACCCTCCAGCACATGGCCCATCGCGGCCCGCGGCTCGGCCTGGAAGCGGTGGCAGGCCGACAGCGCACCGTCTGCCGCCACGCCGAGGTAGGCCGCGCCGGCGCCGCAGGGAAACGGCCGGTGCGTGCCCCGGTGCAGCTCGCGCATCGCGGCCAGGGCGTTGCTGAACGCATAGGGTCGGCCATCCAGTGTCGCTTCAGCCCAGGTCTCGGCCAGCTCGCCCATCTGCGCGAGCAGCAGCGCCACGTCGCCGGCGGCCAGTGCGGTATCGCCTTGCGTGGCCGTGAGCGAAGGTGCCACACCGACGCTGTGGAAACCCAGCGCCAGCAGCGATTCGACTGCACCGCGCAGCCCGCCTTCGGCCCGCAGATGGACCGGCGTGACCGTGAGCCGCGCGCTGGCCTGCATCGGCGCACGGCCCGGCACGGCCGGTGCCTCGCCCTGGCGCGCCAGCAGCGCCGGCAGCCGCGCGAGGATGCGCGCATGGCTGCCGCCGCCACCGCGCGTGGGCCGCAGCGCATCGTGCAGCGTGGCCGGGCCGTCCAGGCTGACGGTCACGGCAAAGCCGTGCGCGGCGAAAAAAGCCGCGTCGTCGGCCGTCAGCTGCGTGGCGTTGGTGGTGATGGCGAACTGCAGCCGTTGGCCCTGCGGCGCCGCCAGCGCGGTCGCGTGTTCGACGGTGCGGCGCAGCAGCGTGCGTGCCAGCAACGGCTCGCCGCCCATGAAGGCGATGCGTGCCGTGGCGCCAGGGCCGGCCGAGGCCAGCAGCCGCTCGACGGCGGCCCGCGCCACCTCCCAGGGCATGGCCTCGGGCCGGGCGGCACCGAAGCTGCCGCCCTCGGCGTAGCAATAGCCGCAGCCGAGGTTGCAGTGCTCGGTGATGGCCAGCGCCAGCGCGTTGACCGGCGGCGCCGCGACATCGGGCTCGATGAACGGCGGTGCGTCCAGGCCCAGCTCGGCCAGCAGCTGCCGCTCGGCGGCCTCGCCGCCTTCCAGCGCCGCCGCGTGCAGCCGCGCGCCCACACCCGCCGGCACGTCGTAGATGCGCGAGCCGTTGGCCACCAGCAGGTGCTCGCCGGCCTCGGTGTGGAAGGCATGGGCCAGCCGCGGCGCGGTGGGCACGAGGGTCACCACGCGCCGACCACCCACGGCCGCCAGCGGCACGCGCGCCAGCACCCCGTTTGCAGTGCTCACGAAGTTGCGCCGAAAAACGGCACGCCGATGCCCTGCCGCGCCAGCGCCTCGGCGGCACGCCGGAAGCGGTCCATCAGCGTGCGCGAACGGTCGATGGCCTTCTGCGCCGCCGCCGGGCGGCCCGCGGCCTCGTCGGTGTAGGCCGTGGCCAGGGCCTCGAGCAACTGCTGCAGCGGCTCCAGCGCGCTGTGCGCTTCGGCAGGCGTGCCCACGCGCAGCGGCCGCAGGTAGGGCAGCGGCGCCGCGCCGCGTGTGTCGTAGGCACCCATGGTGCGGTGCAGTTCGCGGAAGCGCTCGAAATGGTTGGTGCCGTCGGTGTCGATGCGCACCGCCAGCTCGTACAGGTGCGGCGGCCAGCCGGGCTGCTCCAGCGTGGCCACGCAGCGTGCGTAGGCCCGGTCGAGTGCGCCGCCGGGTCGCTCGATGCGGGCGTAGTCGGCCAGCGCCTCGAGCGTGAGCGGCACCAGGGTCGGCAGCACCATGCCGCCCACCGGCCTGGGCGTCTGCAGCGGCTGCAGCACCGGCGCGTAGTGCTCGCCGGGCGGGTACAGCCCGGCGCGGTCCAGCTCCCACAGCAGCTGGTTCACCCAGCGCAGGTGCGTCATCTCGCCCACCGCGACCAGCGTGACGAACTGGCGCGCGGTGACGAGGTCGTCCGGCATCGTCGCCCAGCGGCCGGGCGGCGCCTCGTCGGGCGCTTTCAGCGAGAACAGGCCGTAGAGGTACTGGTAGGCCAGCGTCAGCTCCAGCGGCGCCAGCTGGTCGCGCAGCGCGGCAACAAGCTCGGCGGCATCGGCGTAGGGCCGCGCCCGCTCCGGCTCGGGCGGGTGGTAGACGGCGCCGATCTCGCGGCCGCCGACGACAAAGGCCAGGTCCTGCCAGCGGCGGTTGATCTCGAAGTGGTCCATCTGCGCCGGCCGGGCCGCGGCGCGCGAGGCCGGTGCGGCCACGTCGCCGGCCGGGCCGCGGTCGCGGCGCAGCCAGTCCAGCCAGGTGACGGCCTCGCCGGTGGCAGCGGGCGCACCATCGGGCAAGCTCGGCAAAGAGGCCGGATCTCCACCAAGCACCACGTCCGGGTGGTTGCTGGCCCAGTAGTAGCAGGCGCAGTCGCGGAAGTCGTGCTGCCAGGGGTTGCACATGCTCTCGGTGAGCTCGCCCGGCGGGTAGGCGGCGTCGACCACGCCATCGGGTGCGTACACACGCCGCCGGCCTTCCAGCTCCACCACCGGCTGCGGCGCGGGCGCGTCGCGCCGCACCAGCGCGATCTTCACCGGCCCCGGCGCCAGGCAGCGCACGAAGCGCCACAGCAGCTCGCCGTCGTAGGGCTGGCCGCTGCCGTCGTAGCAGCTCACACGGTGGCCGTCCTGCTCGATCCAGTGCAGGTACCAGCGCCCCGTGCTCAGGCTTCGGCCCACGCTGCCGGCGTAGGTGGCCAGCAGCGTCTGCACCCAGGGCTCGGCGCTGCGCTCGGGCAGCAGCGGGTCGCTGAGGTAGTCGAGGTACTTGAGGCGGATGCCGGCCTGGTTGGTGGGCGCTTCCGGCACCGGCGCCAGCGGTTCGGTGACGACCCAGAACAGCAGCCCGGGGAAAAAGCGCCCCTCGAGGTTGCGCACGTCCCACTCGAGGCCGGGGAAGCAGTTGCCGACGCCGGACTCCAGCCGCGCACCGGCCGGGTTGCCGACGACGCGTCGGCCGGTCGCAGCGGCCTGGGTGTTCGCCCTGGCGCTCAGGTTGCGTGGCCGGATCTCGCGGCGGTCGCGGCTCTCGCGGCTCATGCAGCGCCCTCCTCCTCGGCCAGCAGGTCGAGGAAGTCGATCATCATGTGGTACTGGCGCCGCGTCAGCGACAGCGGCACGTAGAAGGCGTCGCGCATGTAGGGCGGCATGCGCATGTCGTGTAGCAGGTCGCGCAGCACCCGCGGATCGCGAAAGACCGGGTTCGGCTCGTCGCCAGGCTCCAGCGCCCACTGCGCCAGCAGCCCGAACGGCGGCCGCAGCAGCCGCCGCACATGGCGGTGGCGGCGGCGCAGGAAGTCGATCAGCACGGCCTCGTCCATGAGCTGGCCGTGCACGAAGGGCACGACCTCGGTGTAGCTGAGGCGGTCGCCGCGCACGCTGGTCGTGAACACGCTCTCGGTCTGGCCGGGCGTGAGGTCGGGCACACGGTCGACAAAGGGCTTGTCGCCGCGGGTCATGCTGGCCGGGCCGGTCTGCGGCAGGCCCTTTGTGGGGATGGTCGCGCCACCGATCTTGGCCGCGTTGTCCTGCAGCGCCTCGGTGCGCGCGGCGTCGAGGTTGAGCTGGCCGGCGGTCTCGAACACGCGGCGGAACAGGCCGACGACCTCGTCCTTGACGGCCTCGAAGTTGCCGCGTGTGACCGTCATCAGGCCGCTGTCGCGGTCGGCCAGGTCATCGGCGATGCCGTAGAACGGCCGCCGGTCGGGTGCGTAGTGCGGCGGGCCGACAAACACCCGCGCTTCGGCCGTGTAGCGCGCCTGGCGCCAGGCCAGCGAGGCGCTGATGGTCGCGTCGCAGGTGTCGTCCACCACGCCCCAGGCGGTGTTGTCGCCTTCGTCGGAGCCGTCGTAGCCGTCCTGCGGCTGCGGGTCCTCGAACAGGCCGGTCAGCATGCGGTAGTTCGAAAACGGCGTGCCCTCGTTCAGGATGCGGTGCTCGGGCTGCACGATCTCGTGCAAGCGGCCGTCTTCCTTCATCGTGAACTCCAGCGTGTCGTTGGCGCCGGTGACGGTCTGGCGATCAGGCCCGTAGGCGGCGCGCGGCAGGCCGTAGACCAGGCCCGCGGCCGGCGTGAAGCGCAGCCGCAGCTGCGACAGGTCGACCTCGGCAAAACCGGGCTCCACGGGCTTCACGGGCCGCAGCCACTGCACGCTGCCGAGCGGAATGGGCCGCTCGTGCGAGACCAGCGGCACCTGGCTCGCGGTGTGCGGGCTGAAGGCCGCCAGCGCGTGCGGCGCGTGGTCGGTGCCGGCGATGTCGGCGCGCGCAACGAAGCCGCAGGGCCAGTAGCCGGTGCGCCGCGCCGCCTTGCGGTTGGCGGCCGTGACCTCCAGCGACAGGTGTTCGAGCCCCACGCCCAGTTCGGCCAGCAGCGCGAGGTTCAACGGCACTTCTTCGGTGCTGCCGTCTTCGCTGCGCTGCAGGCGGGCCCACAGCTCGAAAAACGGCGCCACCGGGCGGATGGCGCCGTCGTCGTCCTTGAAGCGCAGCGTTTCCGGGAGGAACGGCCGGGCGCGGCCGTCGGCGTCGACTTCCAGGCTGGTGGCCGGCACCACCACCGTGCGCGTGCCGCCATGTGCTGTCGTGTCGACCGCCCATTCGTAGGCGGCCACCGGCGTCGGGCTGCCGCCGACGCGCGCGATGGCCATCGGCGGCTCGAAAAACAGGCCAACCAGCGTGCGCGGCATCTCAGGCGCCGCGTGCCGTGGACTTGCGGGTGCTCTTGCGAGCGTTTTTCGCCGGTGCGGCGTCAACGCTCAAGGCCGGCGGGCTCCAGGGCTCGACGACGATGGCGCCCGGCGCCGGCCGCGGCCAGCGCTGGCCGGGTTCGGGCCGGATGCTCTGGCCGTAGCGGAAGAACTCGTCGGGGTCGTACTTGCGCTTGATGGCGAGCAGCTTCGGGAACTGCTCGCCCCAGTAGCGCTGGCGCCAGTCGGTCTGCGAGGCGCGTGGGTAGTTCTGGTAGCTCTCGCCGTTGGACAGCGGCTCGATCAGGCGCATGAAGCCGTCGAGGTAGTCGCGCGCCTCGCGCTCCTGCGCCGGGTCCATCCAGAACACGTCGACGAAGAGATCGAAATCGGCGTCGCGGTGCACGAAGGCGTTGTGGTCGCGCGGCACGGCGTTGATCTGGCCGCCATAGGGCTCGATGACGACCGCGGTCCACGGGTTGGGCGACTCGGCAAAACGCCGGCAGATGCGCTTCCAGTCGCCGAGCGACAGCTTGCGGCCGACCAGGGCGGACTGTTTGTCCTCGCGCGCCAGATCAGGGCACGGCGGGATGTCCTCGAGCAGCCACTCGTTCAGATCGTTGTAGCTGCCGGCCTTGGCCTTGACGATCTGCGCGCCGCTGGCGAGCAGCGGCTCGATGGCCTCGCGACCGGCTTTTTCAGAACCCCACCAGAGCACGCACATGCGCAGCTCTGGCGCCAGGTTCGGGCCGGTGTTGGCCAGCGCGCCCATGTAGCCGAACTCGGGTGGCGCGCCGCGCCGCATGTACTGCCGCTGCCACAGCGCCAGCGCCTGGGGCGCCTTCGCCAGCGGCCAGGCCAGCACGCATCCCCACAGCGTGGGCATCTCGTGCAGCCGGTACGTCACTTCCAGCAGCACGCCGAAGTTGTTGCCGGTGCCGCCACGCAGCGCCCAGAACAGGTCGGCGTTGCAGTCGTCGCTGGCCAGGACCACGCGGCCGTCGGCCAGCATCACGCGCATCTCGATCACGTTGTCGCACTGGATGCCGAACAGGCGCGACGTGAAGCCATAGCCGCCGCCCTGCACGTAGCCGGCCACGCAGACATCGCCGCAGCCGCCGGTGGGCATGTGCAGGCCGTAGCCGGCCAGCGTGGCGTTCAGCGTGCCGAAGTTGGTGCCCGGCCCCACCGTCACGCGGCGGGCGGCTGCCTCGACGTGGATGCCGTTCATGCGGCTCAGGTCGATGACCATGCCGTCGTTGACGCTGTAGCCGGCCGTGCTGTGGCCGCCGGAGCGTGTGGTGACCCACAGCGCGTGGCGGCGCGCGAAGGCCAGGCACTCGCGCAGGTCCTGCAGCACCTCGCAGTAGACGATCAGCAGCGGGAAGCTCTGGAACGCGAAGTTCGTGAGTTGCCGCGACGCGTGGTAGCCGGCATCGGCCGGCAACACGATCTCGCCATGCAAACGCGCCTGCAGCGCGCGCACTTCAGCGGCGGTGAATGCGTCTGCGTAGCCCTCGGTGGACCCGGCCCAGCCCTTCAGGCGCTCCAGGCGCCCGCGCTGACGGCGGCTCATGCGCCACATGGTGATGTTCCTCTGCGGCCGGCAACGGCCGACCTCCCCCGCTTCGCAGTCTCTGCGACGGCACCGGAACGAGGGATGGGATCAACCCGGAGATGGGCGACGGAAGGGGCCTGCGTGGCCTGAGCAACCGCAGACCTGGTGCCCGGAGCGGGGCTCGAACCCGCATGCCCCGTGAAGGGCCGCGGATTTTAAGTCCGCTGCGTCTGCCGATTTCGCCATCCGGGCGGCGCGGCACCAGAACGGGCAGCAGAGGATGGAGGCGCGAACCGGAGTCGAACCGGTCTAGACGGATTTGCAATCCGTTGCATAACCGCTTTGCTATCGCGCCGCTGCTCTTGCCGGCTCTTGGATGCTACCAAGAGCCCCCCAAGAAAAAGGGAAGCCGGAGCTTCCCTTTTTCTGGCGTTGGAGCGGGATAAGAGGCTCGAACTCTCGACCTATACCTTGGCAAGGTATCGCTCTACCAACTGAGCTAATCCCGCGTAACCTTCAAACCTTTTCGGCGCTGTTTTGAACAACTGCCTTGTTGTTCGCGTCGAGCCTCGCAGTGTACAACATTTTTTGAGGCTCGCGCAAGCGTCTTCAGTGCGGCAAGGCGTCTGAAGAAGACACCGCCGGCGGCGGCGCTTCAGGCTTGGCGGCCGCCGCGCCCGGGTCCTCCTCAGGCAGGGGCTGTGGCACCGCCTCGAGCGCGATTTCGAGCACCTGATCGATCCACTTCACCGGCACGATCTCGAGCTTGTTCTTCGCGTTGGCCGGGATGTCCTGCAGGTCCTTGACGTTCTCTTCAGGGATGAGCACCGTCTTCACACCACCACGGTGGGCCGCCAGCAGCTTCTCCTTGAGCCCGCCGATGGCCGTGACCTCGCCACGCAGCGTGATCTCGCCGGTCATCGCCACGTCGGCGCGCACCGGAATGCCGGTCAGCGCCGAGACCATCGCGGTGGTCATCGCCGCGCCGGCGCTCGGGCCGTCCTTGGGCGTGGCGCCGTCGGGCACGTGGATGTGCATGTCGCGCTTCTCGAACAGCTCGTCCTTGATGCCGAGCCGGCGCGCACGCGAGCGCACCACGGTGCGCGCGGCCTCGACCGACTCCTTCATCACATCGCCCAGCGAGCCGGTGCGCGTGATGTTGCCCTTGCCCGGCATCACGGCGGTCTCGATGGTCAGCAGGTCACCGCCGACCTCGGTCCAGGCCAGGCCGACGACCTGGCCGACCTGGTTCTTCTTCTCGGTGCGGCCGTAGTCGTACTTGCGCACGCCGAGGAAGTCGTTGAGGTTTTCGGGCGTGATGACGACCTGGCCCTCGAACTTCTTCAGCTGGTGGCCCTTGACGACCTTGCGGCAGATCTTGCCGATCTCGCGCTCCAGCGAACGCACGCCGGCTTCCCGCGTGTAGTAGCGCAGGATGTCGCGGATGGCATCGTCGGTGAGGTCCATCTCACCGTCCTTCACGCCGTTGTTCTTCTGCTGCTTGGGGCAGAGGTAGCGCTGCGCGATGCTGAGCTTTTCGTCCTCGGTGTAACCCGCAAGCCGGATGACCTCCATGCGGTCCAGCAGGGCCGGCGGGATGTTCATCGAGTTGCTGGTGGCGACGAACATCACGTCCGACAGATCGAAGTCGACCTCGACGTAGTGGTCGCTGAAGGTGTGGTTCTGCTCCGGGTCCAGCACCTCGAGCAGCGCGCTCGACGGGTCGCCGCGGAAGTCCATGCCGAGCTTGTCGATCTCGTCGAGCAGGAACAGCGGATTGCGCGTGCCGACCTTGGACAGGCTCTGCAGCACCTTGCCCGGCATCGAGCCGATGTAGGTGCGGCGGTGGCCGCGGATCTCGGCCTCGTCGCGCATGCCGCCCAGCGCCATGCGCACGTACTTGCGGCCGGTGGCGCGCGCCACGCTCTGGCCGAGCGAGGTCTTGCCCACGCCCGGGGGCCCCACGAGGCACAGGATGGGCGCCTTGACCTTGTCGACCCGCTGCTGCACCGCGAGGTACTCGAGGATGCGGTCCTTGACCTTCTCCAGGCCATAGTGGTCCTCGTTCAGCACCTCCTCGGCAAAGCCGAGGTCGTGCTTGACCTTGCCCTTCTTGGCCCAGGGCAGGTTCACGAGCACGTCGATGTAGTTGCGCACGACGGTCGCCTCGGCGCTCATCGGCGACATCAGCTTGAGCTTCTTCAGCTCGGCATCGGCCTTCTTGCGCGCGTCCTTGGGCATGCGCGCGGCCTTGATCTTCTTCTCGAGTTCTTCGAGATCGGCACCTTCTTCGCCGTCGCCGAGCTCCTTCTGGATGGCCTTGACCTGCTCGTTCAGGTAGTACTCGCGCTGGCTCTTCTCCATCTGCCGCTTCACGCGGCCGCGGATGCGCTTCTCGACCTGCAGGATGTCGACCTCGTGCTCGAGCTGCTCCAGCAGCTTCTCGAGCCGCTTGGCGACGCTGAAGAGATCGAGCACCGACTGCTTGGCCTCCAGCTTGAGCGGCAGGTGCGCGGCGATGGTGTCGCCCAGGCGGCCGGCGTCGTCGATGCCGGAGATGCTGGTGAGGATCTCGGGCGGGATCTTCTTGTTGAGCTTGACGTACTGGTCGAACTGCTGCGTCACGGCACGGCGCAGCGCCTCGATCTCGGGCGTGGCGGTGTCGGCCGCTTCGACCGGCAGCACCTCGCCGACGAAGTAGTCGTCGGTCTCGGTGACCGACAGCGTCTTGGCACGCTGCACACCCTCGACCAGCACCTTCACGGTGCCGTCGGGCAGCTTCAGCATCTGCAGGATGCTGGAGACGCAGCCGATCTCGAACAGGTCTTCGGGGCGCGGCTCGTCCTTGCCGGCGGCCTTCTGCGCGACCAGCATGATCTGGCGCCCCTGCTCCATCGCCGCCTCGAGCGCCTTGATGCTCTTGGGCCGGCCGACGAACAGCGGGATCACCATGTGGGGAAAGACCACGACGTCGCGCAGCGGCAGCAGCGGCAGCGTCACGGGCTCGGGGGGCAGGATCGGGTGTCCAGACATGGCATCAAACCTTTCGTTCGGCCCACGTGGGGCCTGGCCGCGTCATTGCAAGGGCGGTGCCGGCGGGGCTGGCGCCGGGAACGACGCCGGCGGCGGGCAACGCGCTCAGGCGCTGGCCTTCTTCTCGCGGTAGACGAGCAGCGGCTTGCCGCCGTCGTCGACGATGTGCTCGTCGATCACCACCTTGGCCACGCCGTCCAGCGCGGGCAACTCGAACATGGTGTCGATCAGAGAATGCTCCAGGATCGAGCGCAGGCCGCGTGCGCCGGTCTTGCGCGCCAGCGCCTTCTTGGCGATGGCGGTCAACGCCGACGGGCGGATCTCCAGCTCGACGCCGTCCATCGCGAACAGCTTCTGGTACTGCTTGACCAGCGCGTTCTTCGGCTCGACGAGGATCTGCACCATCGCGTCGATGGTGAGCTCGCCCAGCGTGGCCACCACCGGCAGCCGGCCGACCAGTTCGGGGATCAGGCCGAACTTGATCATGTCTTCCGGTTCGACGTCGCGGAACAGCTCGGCGGCACGCCGCTCGGTCTTGCTGTGCACGCTGGCGCCGAAGCCGATGCCGGACTTCTCGGTGCGGTTCTGGATGACCTTTTCCAGCCCGTCGAAGGCACCACCGCAGATGAACAGGATGTTGGTCGTGTCGATCTGCAGGAAATCCTGGTTCGGGTGCTTGCGCCCGCCCTGCGGCGGCACGCTGGCCATCGTGCCTTCGACCAGCTTCAGCAGCGCCTGCTGCACGCCCTCGCCCGAGACGTCGCGCGTGATGCTGGGGTTGTCGGCCTTGCGCGAGATCTTGTCGATCTCGTCGATGTAGACGATGCCGCGCTGCGCCCGCTCGACGTCGTAGGCGCAGGCCTGCAGCAGCTTCTGGATGATGTTCTCGACGTCCTCGCCGACGTAGCCGGCCTCGGTGAGCGTCGTCGCGTCGGCGATCACGAACGGCACGTTCAGCAGCCGCGCCAGCGTCTGCGCCAGCAGCGTCTTGCCGCTGCCGGTGGGGCCGATGAGCAGGATGTTGCTCTTGGACAGCTCGACCTCGTCCTTCGACGAAGCGCCGCCGCCCATGTGCTTGAGCCGCTTGTAGTGGTTGTAGACCGCCACCGACAGCGTGCGCTTGGCCGTGTCCTGGCCGATCACGTAGTGGTCGAGGCTGGCCTTGATCTCGGCCGGCGTCGGCAGCTCACCCTTGGACGGCTTGGCAGCGGCGCCGTCGGCCGGCACCTCGTCGCGGATGATGTCGTTGCACAGCTCGATGCACTCGTCGCAGATGAAAACAGACGGCCCGGCGATGAGCTTCTTCACCTCGTGCTGGCTCTTGCCGCAGAACGAGCAGTACAGGACCTTTTCGCCGGAGGAGCCCTTCTTGTCGGCCATGGCAACGGGTAGAAATGCGTGCAGGGAGGGGTGACCGGCCCATCATAGACCAACGGGCCGGCCGGCGAAGCCAACGAAAAGAGCCCCTGGACGGGGCTCTTCGTCGGCCTGGGAGCGCAGGATCAGGCGCGTTTTTCCAGCACCTGGTCGATCAGGCCGTAGTCGAGCGCCTCGGACGGGTTCATCCAGCGGTCGCGCTCCATGTCGGCCGTGATGCGCTCGATCGGCTGGCCGGTGCGCTCGGCGTAGATGCGGTTGAGCTGCTCGCGCGTCTTGATGATCTCGCGCGCCGCGATCTCGATGTCGGTGGCCTGGCCCTGGGCGCCGCCCGAGGGCTGGTGGATCATCACGCGGCTGTTCGGCAGCGCAAAACGCTTGCCCTTGGCGCCGGCCATCAGCAGGAAGCTGCCCATGCTCGCCGCCATGCCCATGCACAGCGTGGAGACATCGGGCTTGATGAACTGCATGGTGTCGAAGATCGACAGCCCCGCGCTCACGCTGCCGCCCGGCGAGTTGATGTACAGGAAGATGTCCTTGTCCGGGTTCTCGCTCTCGAGGAACAGCAGCTGCGCAACGACCACGTTCGCGGTGGCGTCGTTGACCGGCCCCACCAGGAACACGATGCGCTCGCGCAGCAGGCGGCTGTAGATGTCGTAGGCGCGTTCGCCACGCCCCGACTGCTCGATGACCATGGGCACCAGGCCCAGCGACACGGTGTCTTGCACGCTCATCGCTTCACACTCCGTTCGAGACCGCTCCAGCGCCGACGGCGCCTCAGGACGCGGCCATCAGCTCGTCGAACGGTAGCACCTTGTCGGTGACCTTGGCCTTCGCGAAGACGAAGTCGGTGACGTTGTTTTCGATCACCACGGCTTCGACCTCGCCCATGCGCTGGCGGTCCGACAGGTACCAGCGCATCACCTCGGCCGGCTTCTCGTAGCTCTGGCTCAGCTCTTCGATGTGCTTCTGCAGCTGCTCGGGCTTGGCCTGCAGGCCGTTGACGCGCACCAGCTCGGCCACCACCAGGCCCAGGCGCACGCGGCGCTCGGCCTGTTCCTTGAAGTTCTCGGCCGGGATCGGCAGCTTGTCGGCGTCCTTGAAGCCGCGCTCCTTCAGGTTGGCACGCATCTGGTCGACCAGGCGGTCGCTCTCGGCGGCGATCAGCGCGTTCGGCACCTCCAGCGTCGCGCTGGCAGCCAGCGCGTCCATCACCGCGGCCTTGTTGCGCGCCAGCACGCGGAACTTCACCTCGCGCTCGAGGTTCTTCTTCACGTCGGCGCGCAGGCCGGCCACCGTGCCTTCGGCGATGCCCAGGCTCTTCGCGAAGGCGTCGTCGACTTCCGGCAGGTGCGCCGCCTCGATCTTCTTGACCGTGACGAGGAAGTCGGCTTCCTTGCCGGCCACGTCGGGGCCCTGGTAGTCGGCCGGGAACTGCAGCGGGAAGGTCTTGCTCTCGCCGACCTTCATGCCGCGCACGGCCTGGTCGAACTGCTCCAGCATCTGGCCTTCGCCGATGATGAACTGGAAGTCGCTGGCCTGGCCGCCGGAGAACGGCTCGCCGTCGATCTTGCCTTCGAAGTCGATGGTGATGCGGTCGCCCTCGACCGCGCCTTCGGCGGCAGCGCGCAGGCCGAAGGTGCGGCGCTGCTTGCGCAGGATCTCGACCGTGCGGTCGATGGCGGCCTCGGTGACCTCGGTGCTCGCGCGCTCGATCTCGGCGGCGGCCAGGTCACCCAGCTGCACCTCGGGGTAGACCTCGAAGGTGGCGTCGAAGGCCAGCGTGCCTTCGGGCGCCTGGTCCTTCTGCGTGATGCGCGGCGCACCGGCCACGCGCAGCTTGGCCTCGGTGGCGGCGTCGCTGAAGGCCTTGCCGACCTGGTCGTTGACGACCTCGTACTGCACGTTGTAACCGTAGCGCTGAGCGACCACGCTCATCGGCACCTTGCCGGGGCGGAAGCCGTCGGCCTTGACGGTGCGCGCCAGGCGCTTGAGGCGGGTTTCCACCTCGCCGTTGATCACGTCGGCGGCCAGCGTCAGCGTGATGCGGCGCTCGAGCTTTTCCAGGGTTTCAACTTGCACGGCCATCGGAATGTCTCTGCGTCTCTGCGGGAATGCGAAAGCCGGGCCGTGCATGCCCGAAGGCGCCGCCGGCGCGGCCAAAAGCCGATGAGTCTACTATGGCGCAGGCCCTGCCCCGCCACCCGGCTACCGGGGCTGGTCAGCCGTACTGCACCGAACGCATGCTCAGCGTGCCGCTGTGGAAGCCCTCGAAGGCCGTGCGCAGGCTGTCGCTGCCGGCCGCGCCGACGCTGTAGAGCAGCGGAAAGTAGTGGTCCGGCGTCGGCACCGCGGCCTGGCGCGTGGCCATGGACAGCCGCGGCATGACCAGCGCGTCGGTGTCGCCCTGGGCCAGCGCGGCAGCCACGTAGCGGTCGAAATCGGCCGCCCAGGGCTGGGTGGCCGTCGGCGTCTCGCCGGCGGCGCGCTCGGTGGCGCGCAGGTTGTGCACGATGTTGCCGCTGCCGACGATCATCACGCCCTGCTCGCGCAGCACCGCCAACTCGCGCCCGAGCGTGAGGTGGAAACGCGGCGGCTGCGCGTAGTCGATGGACACCTGGAAGGTCGGGATGTCGGCCTGGGGCCACATCAGCCGCAGCACCGACCAGGTGCCGTGGTCCAGGCCCCAGGCTTCGGAAGCTTCGGCCCGTGTGTGCTGCACGGCCCCGATCGCGGCGCGCGCCAGCGCCGGGTGGCCGGGCGCCGGGTACTGCACGTCGAACAGCGCCTGCGGAAAGCCGCCGAAGTCGTGGATGGTGCGCGGCTTGGCCTGCGTGCCCACCAGCGTCTGCCCCGGCGTGAGCCAGTGGGCCGACACCACCAGCAGCGCCGTCGGCCGCGGCAGCTTGCGGCCCCAGCCGCCGAGGGCGCGGGTGAAGCGGTTGTCCGAGATCGCGTTCATCGGGCTGCCGTGGCCGATGAACAGCACCGGCTGGCGCGCCGCGCGGCGGCCCTGCGTGACTTCGCCGACGGCGGCGATCACCTCGCCGGCGCTGGCCGCCGCGGTACCGGCGGCGCCGAGCTGGAGCAGGTCGCGGCGGCGGATGTGCGGGCTCATCGGGCGGCGGGCGCCGACAAGGCGCCCGGTGGAATGGCGGAACGCCGATCTTGCAGCGATGCCCGTGCCGGCGGTTCAGCCGGACTGGGCCCAGCATTGCAAAACTCGCAATGCTGGTGCGCGGGGTCGGACTCGAACCGACACGCCCGTGAAGGCGTCAGGACCTAAACCTGGTGCGTCTACCGATTTCGCCACCCGCGCAGGTGCTCGGCCAGTGAAGGCGAGCCCGCAATCTTAGCCGGCCGGCGTGCCCCCTTCGGCCGTGGGCCGCCGCACACGGAACCAGGCCGCGTACATGGCCGGCAGCGCCAGCAGCGTCAGCGCGGTGGCGACGATCAGCCCGCCCATGATGGCCACGGCCATCGGGCCCCAGAACACGCTGCGGCTCAGCGGAATCATCGCCAGCACCGCCGCCGCCGCCGTCAGCACGATGGGGCGGAAGCGCCGCACCGCGGCCTCGACGATGGCGTCCCAGGTGGCCACGCCGGCGCGCCGGTCCTGCTCGATCTGGTCGATCAGGATCACCGAGTTGCGCATGATCATGCCCATCAGCGCGATCACGCCGAGCAGCGCGACGAAGCCGAAAGGCCGGTTCAGCAGCAGCAAGGCCCCGGCCACGCCCGCGATGCCCAGCGGCGCCGTCAGCAGCACCAGCATCGATCGGCTGAAGCTCTGCAGCTGCAGCATCAGCAGCGTGAGCATGATGAACAGCATCAGCGGCACGTTGGCCAGCAGCGAGGCCTGGCCCTTGCTGCTTTCCTCCACCGCACCCGCGATCTGGATGCTGTAGCCAGGCGGCATCTGCGCCGCCAGCTTCTGCAGCTCGGGCCAGACCTGGTGCGTCACGGTCGGGCCTTGCAGGCCCTCGGCCACGTCGCCCTGCACGGTGACGGCGAACTCGCGGCCCTCGCGCCACATCACGCCCGGCTCCCAGGCAAAGCCCACCTTGGCCACCTGCGTGAGCGGCACGGCGCGGCCGCTGGCCGTGGGCAGGTAGGCGTTGCCGAGATCGGTGATGGCACGGCGCTCGTCGGCCGGCTGGCGCAGCACGATGTCGACCAGCTTGTCGCCCTCGCGGTACTGGCCGATGGTGGTGCCCGACAGGATGGTGCGCGAGGCCTGGGCGATGCCCTGGCTGGTGACGCCCAGCGCGCGCGCCTTGTCCTGGTCGACCTCCAGCCGCAGCACCTTGATGGGCTCGTTCCAGTTGTCGTTGACGCCGCGCATGCTGGCGTTGGCCCGCAGCACGTCCTTGGCGCGATCGGCCCAGGCGCGCACCTGCGCCGCGTCTTCGCCCACCACGCGGAACTGCACCGGGTACGGCACCGGCGGGCCGTTGGGCAGCAGCTTGACGCGGCCACGCACCTCCGGGAACTCGCTGGCCAGCAGCGCCGGCAGCCGCTTGCGCAGCGCCTCGCGTTCGGCCAGGCTCTTCGGCAGCACGATGGCCTGGCTGACGTTGCTCTGCGGGAAGATCTGGTCCAGCGGCAGGTAGAAGCGCGGCACGCCGGAGCCGACCCAGGTGGTCACGCTCTCCACACCGGGCTCCTGCTGCAGCCGCGCCTCGACACGCCGCGCCACCACATCGCTCTGCTGGATGGTGCTGCCTTCGGGCAGCCAGAGGTCGACGAGGATTTCCGGCCGGCTCGAATCCGGGAAGAACTGCTGCTGCACCTTGCCCATGCCGGCCAGGCCGAGCACGAAGGTGGCGATGGTCAGGCCGATGGTGATCCAACGGTGCTGCACGCACCAGTCCACGAGCCGGCGGAAGCGGCTGTAGAACGGCGTGTCGAACAGCTCGTGCGCCTCGCCCGCGGCCCGCGGGCGGTTGTGCAGCAGCCGCCAGCCCAGGTAAGGCACGAAGTAGACCGAGACCACCCACGAGATGACCAGCGCCGCCGCGGTGACGGCGAAGATGGCGAAGGTGTATTCGCCCGTCACGCTCTTGGCCAGGCCGATGGGCAGGAAGCCGGCGGCGGTTATCAGCGTGCCGGTCAGCATCGGCATCGCCACCAGCTCGTAGGTGAAGGTGGCGGCGCGGGCGCGGTCGTGGCCCTCTTCCAGCTTGCGCACCATCATCTCGACCGCAATGATGGCGTCGTCCACCAGCAGGCCGAGCGCGATGATCAGGCTGCCCAGGCTGATCTTGTGCAGCCCCACGCCCCAGTAGAACATCGTCACGAAGGTGATCGCGAGCACCAGCGGGATGGTGATGCCCACCACCAGGCCGGGCCAGATGTCCACGCGCAGCGGCCTGGTGTGCAGGCCCAGGCTGATGAAGCTCACCGCCAGCACGATGACGATGGCCTCGATCAGCACCTTGACGAACTCGCCCACCGAGCGGCTCACGGCCTGCGGCTGGTCCTGCACCTGCACCAGGCCCATGCCCACGGGCAGCTCGGTCTGGATGCGCTGGGTGGCCGTCGCCAGCGCCTTGCCCAGGCGGATGATGTCGCCGCCCTTGGCCATCGAGATGCCGAGCGCGATCACCTCCTGGCCCTGGTGCCGCACCAGCACCGAGGGCGGATCGGCGTAGTCACGCCGCACATCGGCGATGTCGCCGAGCTGGATCAGGCTGGCCGCGCCGGTCTGCAGGTTCACCGCGCGGATCGGGAAGCGCTTCAACTCGTCGACCGAGCTGAACTGGCCGGCCACCCGCACCTGCAGGTTCTCGTTGCCGGCGTTCAGCACGCCGGCGCCCTCGACCGCGTTCTGCGCACCGAGCTGGGCGATCACCTGGTTCATGTCCAGGCCCAGCTGCGCCAGCCGCTTCTGCGAGATCTCGATGAAGATCCTCTCGGTCTGCGCGCCGAAGATCTCGACCTTGGCCACGTCGGGCACGCGCAGCAACTGCTGCCGCACCCGCTCGGCGAACTCGCGTGTTTCCTCGCGGCTGAAGCCGTCGGCCGTCAGCGCGAAGATGGAGCCGTAGACATCGCCGAAGTCGTCGTTGAACACCGGGCCGATCACGCCCTGCGGCAGCGTGCCGCGCATGTCGCCGACCCGCTTGCGCGCCTGGTACCAGGCGTCGGGCACCTCGTGCGGCGGCGAGCTGTCCTTCAGCTGCAGGATGGTCAGGCTCTCGCCCGGCTTGGTGTAGCTGCGGATGATGTCGGCGTGCGGCACGCCCTGCAGCGTCTTCTCGATCTTGTCGGTGACCTGCTCGGCCATCTGCTGCGCACTGGCGCCGGGCCAGAAGGCCTGCACGACCATCGCGCGGAAGGTGAACGGTGGATCCTCGTCCTGCCCGAGCTGGAAGTAGGCGGCGGCGCCCAGCAGCATCAGCACCACCATCAGGTAGCGCGTCAGGGCCGGATGCTCGAGCGCCCAGCGCGAGATGTTGAAACGCGAGGTGGACATCGGCGTCGGCGACGACATGGCAGGCGGCTCCGGCGGGCGGTCAGCGGCTGGCCGGGGCGGCCGGTGCCGGGGTCGACGGGGGCGTCGGCGCGGCGAACAACTTCACCTTCTGCCCCGGCGTCAGCACGTGCACGCCGGCCGTCACCACCTTCTGGCCCGGCGCCAGGCCGGCGGCCACCATCACCTCGTTGCCGTCGGCGCCGGCCACGGTGATCGGCTGCAGCTTCACCGTCATGCTCGGTTCGTCCAGCAGCCACACGGCGGTCTTGCCCTGCCACTGCGTCACGGCCGTCAGCGGCAGCCGCGCCGCGGCGTCGCGCTTGGGCAGCTCCAGCAGCACGGTCAGCGTCTGGCCCAGCTCCAGCGGCGCACGGCCCACATCGGCACGCACGAGGAAGGTCCGCGTCGCGGGGTCGGCGGCGGCCGCGACCTCGCGCACCGTGGCCGGGAAGGTCTCGGCGCGGCCCCAGGGCCGCACCTGCAGCGCGCCCTGGCGGCCCTGCAGCAGGCGGATGCCTTCGACGGCGTCTTCCGGCACCGAGAACACCGCGTCGCGCGGGCCGTCGTGCGCCAGGCGCAGCACCGGCGTGCCGGCGGCCAGCACCATGCCGACCTCGGCCTCGGTGGCCGTCACGACCCCACCCGCGGTGGCCGACAGCGTGGCGTAGGCCGCCAGGTTGCCCTGCACGTCGGCGTTCGCCTTGGCCTGTTCGAGCTGGGCGCGCTGCGCCTTCAACGTGGTTTCGCGGCGCTCGAGTTCGAGCGAGCTGATGAAGCCCTGCTCGCGCAGCTCCTGGTAGCGCTTGAACTCGGCCGCGGCCAGGTCGTGCGCAGCCTGCGCCGAGCGCAGCGTGGCCAGCGAGGCTTCGGCCGAGAGCTTCAGGTCGACCGGGTCCAACCGCGCCAGCACCTGGCCGCCGCGCACACGCTGGCCCACCTCGGCCGGCCGTTCGACCATCTTGCCGGCCACGCGGAAACCCAGCCGCGATTCGGTGCGCGCGCGCAGCTCGGCCGCAAACTCGCGCACACCGCCGGCCGCATCGGGCGCCACCGTCAACACCCGCACCGCACGCACCGGCTCGGGCGGCGGCGGCTCGGACGAGCAGCCGGCGAGCACCCAGGTCAACAAGGCGGCCGCGGCGGCGACGCCGGCGCGGGACAGAAGGGAAGCGGGGGTGCGGCGCGGCATGGGAGTCCTGGAGGCTGGGCCTGGAGGTGGATTGCTTTACTGACTGACTGGTCAGTAATGTATTGGCCCGGGTGAACCCTTGTCAACGCCATGCCGACAATCGGCGGGTGAGCGTCGACCACTACGAAAACTTCCCCGTCGCGTCCTGGCTGTGCCCGCCGGCGCTGCGCGCGCCGATCACCGCCATCTACCGCTTCGCGCGCACCGCCGACGACATCGCCGACGAGGGCGACGCCGAGCCCGCGGCCCGCCTGACCGAGCTGGCCGCCTACCGCGCCGAGCTGGCCGCCGTCGCCGCGGGCCGGGCACCCGGCCCGCGCTGGGCACCGGTGTTCGGGCCCCTGGCCCGCGCCATCGAGACACATGCGCTGCCCATAGCCCCGCTCGACGACCTGCTCGACGCCTTCCAGCAGGACACGCACAACCCACCCTACCCCGACCGCGCCACCCTGCTCGACTACTGCCGGCGCTCAGCCGATCCCGTCGGCCGGCTGCTGCTGCACCTGTACGGCGTGCGCGATGCGGCCTCGCTGGCGCAGTCCGACGCCATCTGCTCGGCGCTGCAGCTGATCAACTTCTGGCAGGACCTCTCCGTCGACGGCCCGCGCGGCCGCCACTACGTGCCCGAGGCCGACCGTGAACGCCACGGCGTGCCGCTGGCCGAGCTGCGTGCGTGCCGCGACTCGCCCGCCGCGCGGCAGCTGGTGCGTGAGTTGTGCGACTGGGCACAGGGCCTGATGCTCGCCGGCGCGCCGCTGGTGCACCGCGTGCCGGGCCGCGCGGGCTGGGAATTGCGCTTCGTCGTGCAGGGCGGGCTTCGGGTTCTTGAGAGAATCGCCGCGATGGACCACGCCGCGCTGCTGCACCGCCCGACACTCGGCGCCCTCGACGCGCCGCGGCTCGTCTGGCGCGCCCTGGGCATGCGCCGGCCCAGCGCCTGAGCCGCGCCATGGCCCGCAGCCTGAGCCCGGCCGCCACGCCGGAGCAGTACGTGCAGGACAAGGCCGCGGCCAGCGGCTCTTCGTTCTACTACGCCTTCCTGTTCCTGCCGCCGCAACGCCGCGCCGCGATCACCGCCTTCTACGCCTTCTGCCGCGAGGTCGACGACGTGGTCGACGAGACGGCGGACAGCGGCGTGGCCGCCAGCAAGCTCGCCTGGTGGCGGCGCGAAGTGGCCGAGGCCTACGCCGGCCGGCCCACGCACCCGGTGATGCGTGCGCTGATGCCGCTCGCCGCGGAGTTCGGCATCGAGGCACGGCACCTCAACGCCGTCATCGAGGGCTGCCAGACCGATCTCGACCAGACCCGCTTCCTCGATTTCCCCGGCCTCGCGCGCTACTGCCACCTGGTGGCCGGCGTGGTCGGCGAGGTCGCGGCCGGCATCTTCGGCCGCACGCAGGACCAGACCACCGCCTACGCCCACCGCCTGGGCTTGGCGATGCAGCTCACCAACATCATCCGCGACGTTGGCGACGACGCGCGCCGCGGCCGCATCTACCTGCCGGTGGACGAGTTGCAGCGCTTCGACGTGAAGGCGCACGAACTGCTCAAGCGCGAGGCGCCCTGGGGCTACGGCGAGCGCTTCACCGCGCTGATGCGCTTCCAGGCCGAGCGTGCACACGCCACCTTCGACGAAGCGCTGGCGCTGCTGCCCGAGGCCGACCGCCAGGCGCAGAAGCCCGGGCTGATGATGGCCAACATCTACCGCCGGCTGCTGGTGGAGATCGAGTCCCAGGGCTTCCAGGTGCTGCACCAGCGCACCTCGCTGACGCCGCTGAAGAAGCTGTGGATCGCGGCGCGCACACACGTGCTCGGCCGCTGAGAGAGTGTCGCGATGAACCCGGCGCGGCGCGTTGCCGTGATCGGCGGCGGCTGGGCCGGCCTGGCCGCCGCCGTGCGCCTGACCGAGGCCGGCGCCACCGTCACGCTGTTCGAGATGGCGCGCGAGTTCGGCGGCCGCGCGCGCTCGCTGGCCGCCCTGCCCGGCCAGGCGCCTCAACAACCCTTGGACAACGGCCAGCACATCCTGATCGGCGCCTACCGCCGCACGCTGGACCTGATGCACACCGTCGGCGCCGACCCCGCGCAGCTGCTGCACCGCCAGCCGCTCGAACTGCGCTTTCCCGACGGCACCGGCCTGGCCCTGCCGCGCGGCCCGGCCTGGCTGGTGTTTGGCGCCGCGGTGCTGCGCGCGCGCGGCTGGGGCTGGCGCGACAAGGCCTCGCTGCTGCGCGCCGCCGCCGGCTGGATGGCCGCGGGCTTTCGCTGCGACCCCGCAGCGACCGTCGAGACGCTGTCGCACCGGCTGCGGCCGGCCGTGCGTGCACGGCTGATCGAACCGCTGTGCGTGGCCGCGCTGAACACACCGGCGCACGAGGCCGGCGGCGCGGTGTTCCTGCGCGTGCTGCGCGACTCGCTGTTCGCTGGCCCGGGTTCGTCGGACCTGCTGCTGCCCCGCGCCCCGCTGGCCGCGCTGCTGCCTGTGCCGGCCACGACCTGGCTGCCACCGCGCGGTGCCACGCTGCGCCCAGGCACGCGCGTCGGCAAGCTGGCACGCGATGGCTCGGGTGGCGCCGGCTGGGCCGTCGACGGCGAGCCCTTCGATGCCGTGGTGCTGGCCACCAGCGCCGCCGAGGCGGCACGGCTGGCAGCGCCGCTGGACCCGGCCTGGGCGGCCCGCGCCGCCGGATTCGGCTACGAGCCCATCGTCACCGTCTACCTGCGTGCGCCCGGCCTGCGGCTGCCGACCCCGATGACGGCGCTGCTCGACGGCCCCGAGGCGCCGGCGCAGTTTGTCTTCGACCACGGCCGGCTGGGCGGCGAGGCCGGGCGCTTCGCCTTCGTGGTGAGCGGCGCGGCGCGCTGGGTCGAGGCCGGCCTCGACACCACCGCCGCCGCGGTGCTGCGCCAGGCCGAGGCGGCCTTTGCGCCCGGCACCTGGCGCGGCGCCACGGTCGAGCGCACGCTGTCGGAAAAACGCGCCACCTTTCGCTGCGTGCCGGGGCTGGACCGGCCGCCGGCGGCCATCGCGCCCGGCCTGGTCGCGGCCGGCGACTACCTCGAAGGCCCCTACCCGGCCACGCTGGAAGGCGCGGTGCTCAGCGGCGAGGCCGCCGCGCGTTCGCTGCAGGGCTGAAAGGCGCGGCCAGCGGCTCGCCGACAAACAGGCTCTGCTGCGGCCAGGCCACGCTGCGCCAATAGGCCTCGATGGCCGTCGCACCCTGCAGGTAGTGGCCCAGCAGCACCTGCGGGTGCGGGAACTTCTGCCAGTGGTTGCAGGGCTCGCTGACGGTGCCGTGGCTGGCCGTGGCGCCCGAGGCGATCCACTCCAGCACGGTGGCCTGGTTGCGCGTGCCGGAGAGTTCGCCGCCGAACGAGGTCAGGTGGTCGCCCAGGCCGCCAGGCAGCCACTTCGGCGGTGGCGTCAGCGGCAGCTGCACGCTGCCGGTGATGGCCACCAGCAGCCGCTCCGCGCCGGGCAAGGCGGTCTCGGCCGGCAGTTCCTGCCACTCGACACCCGGCGCCCAGGGCAACGGCCCGCCGGTGCCGGGCGGGTAGAGGTAGCGCCGCACCTGGCGGAAGCGGTCCGGCCCGTCGAGCAGCAGCACCCGCGCCGCCGCGCCGGTCTTGCCCACCAGGCTGCCGTCGGCCGCCACGCCACGGTCCACCAGGGCCTTGGCTTCGGCCAGCGTCGGCGCGGCCAGCAGCATCGACGGCCGGATGCCCGGCACCGACAGCGGCCGCACCGACGCCGAGTTGAACCAGCCCGAAGGCCGCGAACGGCCGCAGCTGGCCTCGCACAGCGCGGCGTCGTAGCCCAGCGCCAAGGCACCGGTGAGGCTGTTGCAGCCGACGGCATACGGTTGGGTCCAGGCCAGCGCCAGCGCCTGCGTGCGCGGCCCGAAGTGGCGTTCGATGGCCGACTGCAGCGTGGCGAACTCTTCCGGCGTCAGCACCGGCCTGCGCGGCAGGCGCACCCGCAGCAGCTGCTCGGGGGCCAGGCCACGCGCGGCGGCGTAGTGGCGGCCCAGCGCCACGGAGTCGGGGTCGTCGGCGTTGATCACCAGGCCGAGCTCTGCCGCCGTGAGCCGGCCGCGCAGCAGCGGCACCGCCGCCCAGCGGCGCGAGGCCACCGGATCGGGCGGCGCGGCCGGCGCCGAGGCCGGCTCGGTCATCAACAACACGGCCGAGGCCGGCGGGGCCGCCTGAGCCGCTGAAGCTGCGGACTCCGGCACTGCTGCGCCTTCGGCCACCGCCACAGGCGGTGCTAACGCCATCAACAGCGCCATCAACGGCGCGATCCACAACGCCGCCAGCCACTGCCGAATTGCAGCTCTCGTTTCCGCCATGCAAAAATGCCCCGGGTTCATACCAGCCCCACGCCATGGCCTCCAAGGACCCACCGACACCGACGATCCAGGTGCTCGAACGCGCGTTCGCGCTGCTGGACATGCTGGCGGCATCGCACGACACGCTGACGCTGAAGCAGATCAGCGAAGGCACGCAGCTGCACCCGTCGACGGCGCACCGCATCCTGAACGACCTGACCATCGGCCGCTACGTCGACCGCCCGCAGGCCGGCACCTACCGCCTGGGCATGCGGCTGCTGGAACTGGGCAACCTGGTGAAAGACCGGCTGGACGTGCGCGAGGCCGCGCTGGCGCCGATGCGCGAGCTGCACAAGCTGACGCACCAGACCGTGAACCTCTCGCTGCGCCAGGCCGACGAGATCGTCTACATCGAACGCGCCTACAGCGAGCGTTCGGGCATGCAGGTGGTGCGCGCGGTGGGCGGCCGGGCGCCGCTGCACCTGACCTCGGTGGGCAAGCTGTTCCTCGCGCACGACGAGCCCGCGCGGGTGCGCGCCTACGCCACGCGCACCGGCCTGGCCGGGCACACGCGCAACAGCATCACCGAGATCGGCCGGCTCGAGCGCGAGCTCTCGCAGGTGCGCGCCGGCGGCATCGCGCGCGACGACGAGGAACTGGAGCCGGGTGTGCGCTGCATCGCGGCCGGCATCTTCGACGACCAGGGCAAGCTGATCGCGGGCCTGTCCATCTCGGCGCCGGCGGACCGGCTCGACGAAGGCTGGACCGAGCGTGTGCGCGCCACGGCGCGGCAGATCTCGGACTCGCTGGGTTACAGGGGCGCCGCGGCTTCGGCCGCGCGCGGCAGCGCCAGCGGCGCCACGTAGACCGAAGGCAGGTCGGGCCGCAACGCCGGTGCATCGGCAGCGGGGGCCGGCGCCGGCTTCAGCTTCGGCAGGGCCGGCAGCGTGGTGTCGCGCGGGCCGTAGAGCAGCGGCTGGGTCGCGGCCATCGGCGCCACGGGCTGCAGGGCCTCGGGCAGCGAAGGCGCCAGCACGGGGTCGGACTTCAGGAACGACGGCAGCAGGCTCTGCTCGCCGACCCACTTGCGCAGCCGCTCGGCGTCACCGATGCGCGTGTAGCGGCCTGCCGAGTCGAGCAGCACCATGATCAGGCTGCGGCCGGCCAGCTGGGCCTGCATCACCACGCAGCGCCCGGCCGCGGAGATGAAGCCGGTCTTCTGCAGGCCGATGTCCCACTCCGGGTTGTGCACCAGGCCGTTGGTATTGCGGAACTGCACCGGCCGCTGCTTCTTGCCGGTGCCCACCGGCACCACGGCCTGCAGCGAGGTCGACAGCTCGCGGATCACCGGATAGTCGGAGGCGGCGCGCACCAGTCGCGCCAGGTCCTGCGCGCTGCTGCGGTTGTCGGCCGACAGGCCCGTGGGCTCGACATAGCGTGTGTCGCCCATGCCGAGATCGCGCGCCTTGCGGTTCATCGCCGACACAAAGGCCGAGATGCCGCCCGGGTAGGTGCGGCCCAGCGCGTAGGCAGCGCGGTTGTCCGAGGACATCAGCGCCAGGTGCATCAGGTCGCCACGGCTCAGCGCAGTGCCGGCCAGCAGCCGCGAGTGCGCGCGGCTGGCCGAGGTGGCGCGCACGTCGTCGAGCGAGACACGCAGGGTTTCGTCCAGCGGCAGGTCGGCTTCGGCCACCACCAGCGCCGTCATCAGCTTGGTGATCGAGGCGATCGGCAGGATGGCGTCGTGGTTCTTGCTGAACAGGATCTCGTCGGTGTCCTGGTCGATGACCAGCGCCACGCTCGAATGCAGGTCCAGCGGATCGCCGGTGGCACGCAGGCCCTGCAGCTGCGCCACCGAGGGCCGCGGCGGCGCGGCACGGCGCACCACGCGCTTTTGCACCGGCGCCTTGCGCACGGCGGCCTTCTTGGTTGCAGCCTTCTTGGTCGGGGCCTTCTTGGCCGGCGTCGTGCGCGCCGCCGAGGGCTTGGCCGAGGCGGTCTTGGCCGCCGCCGGCTTGGCCGAGCCGTTGCGCGACTGCGCGCCGGCCTGCGGCACTGCCAGCAGCATCGCCAGGACGAAGAACGTCAGAAACAGCGCCCGAGCGCCCCAGCCGGAACTCGCCCGGTCCATGCCAACTTTCATCGCCGCCGCCTCGCCACCATGGACGCAGTGTAGTCCACAGCCAAAAAAACACACAAGATCAAATGCTTGCGTGCGATTCCTAAAGCGGCTCCGAGATCCCTGGTAGATACCCTGAGATGCACCGGAGCCCGCGCTGCGAGGGCGTGAGCAAGGATGATGCCGGGCCGGGCCAGCCCGGCGGCCGTTCAGCCCTGCGCCGCGACGCGTTCGGTCTTGCTGTGCAGCTTGTTCAGAGCCGACAGGTAGGCCTTGGCCGACGCGACGACGATGTCCGGATCGGCACCGACGCCGTTCACCACCCGGCCCCCGTGCTGCAAGCGCACGGTGACCTCGCCCTGCGATTCTGTGGAACCGCTGGTGATGGCATTCACCGAATAGAGCACCATCTCGGCGCCACTCTTCACCCGGCTCTCGATGGCCTTTAGGCTGGCGTCGACCGGGCCATTGCCGTCGCTCTCCGCGTGGTGCTCCTGGCTGCCGGCGGCAAACGCCACCTGGGCATGCGGGCGTTCACCGGTTTCGCTGTGCTGGGACAGCGACAGCAGCCGGTAGTGCTCATGCTCGGCGGTAACGCTCTCGTCGCTGGCCAGCGCCAGGATGTCCTCGTCGAAGATCTCGGCCTTGCGGTCGGCCAGGTCCTTGAAGCGCGCGAAGGCGGCGTTGATCTCGGCCTCGGACTCCATCTCGATGCCGAGTTCCTGCAGCCGCTGCTTGAAGGCGTTGCGGCCGCTGAGCTTGCCGAGCACGATCTTGTTGGCGCTCCAGCCCACGTCTTCGGCGCGCATGATCTCGTAGGTGTCGCGCGCCTTCAGCACGCCGTCCTGGTGGA
>VFQP010001051.1_pt1 | contig 41408 bp, 42 predicted proteins | sample 3512351 | NCBI WGS metagenome assembly VFQP01 (sample SAMN10412372, study PRJNA504923) | tailings metagenome | isolation source: Relicate 1 Philex TSF1 revegetated site | place: Philippines: Tuba, Benguet | collected 2017-08-29
CTGCCGCTCGAACTGGTCGTAGCCGCCGCGCCAGAAGGTCAGCTTCTTTTGGTCGAGATGGACGATCGAGTTGACCGCCTTGTTCAGCAAGTCGCGGTCGTGGCTGATCAGGAGAACGGTGTGGGGATATTTGGAGACGTAATTCTCCAGCCACAGCGTGCCTTCGAGGTCGAGATAGTTGGTCGGCTCGTCGAGCAGCAGGAGGTCGGGCTGCGAGAACAGTACCGCGGCCAGTGCGACACGCATCCGCCAGCCGCCCGAGAAGCTCGACGCGGGCCGACGCTGCGCGGCGTCGTCGAAGCCAAGTCCGGCAAGGATGGTGGCGGCCCGCGCCTCGGCCGTGTGCGCCTCGATATCGGCCAGGCGGATATGGATTTCGGCGATCCGGTGCGGATCGGTGGCCGTCTGCTCTTCCTCGAGCAGCGCGGCGCGTTCCAGATCGGCCTTGAGCACGATCTCGATCAGCGGTTCCTCGGTGCCCGGCGCCTCCTGTGCGACCTGGCCGATGCGGGTGTTCCTGGGCAGCGAGACCGAGCCGGTTTCCGAGGCGAGGTCCCCCGTGATGGCGCGGAACAGCGTGGTCTTGCCGGTGCCGTTGCGGCCGACGAGACCGGCCTTCGTGCCGGCGGGAAGCGTCAGCGAGGCATGGTCGAGAAGCAGCCGTCCGGCGATGCGAAGCGATAGGTCGTTGATGATCAGCATGGCGCGGCCGTTCTGGCGGAGGCCGGCGCGGATGGCAAGGTCAGGCGGCCTACCCTGGCCGCGTTCCGTCGAGGCGGCCCGGAAGGACCGGACCGCCCGTCGTCGCTGATGCTACCGGCTTGCGGAGCGAATCGCGCGGCAGAGCGCGACGAGATCCGGGTCGAAGCCGCTGGTATCGCCCATCACGTCGGCGCAGCGACGCGAGTAGCGGGCAATCTCCGCGCTCGACATGCCCGCGACCGCCGCGGAGACCTGCCCGGGACCGACCGCGCCCGGGCCTGTGCCGCCGCTACCCGGGCCGCCCGGCCCGGTCGGCCCGCCCGGTCCCGTCGGACCGCCCGGTCCGGTCGGGCCGCCGATGCCGACCCCGACATCCAGACCCAGCAGGCTGCCGATCGTGGCGCCGAGCCCGAGCCCGGTGGCCGTGCTGCTGCCGACTGAGGCGCCGAGACCTGCATTGACGCCGCCGGCTCCACCGATGGAGGCAGTTGCGCCGGCGTCGATCCCGTCGTTCGTACCGACGCCGAGGCCCGCATTGACGCCGCCCGGGCCACCGACCGACGCGGCCGCGCCGGCGCCGATGCCGCCGCTCCCGCCGATGTCGGCGCCGACGCCGGCATTCACGCCGCCGGGACCGCCGACGGATGCCCCGACCCCGACGCCGATGCCATCGGAAAGGCCGACGCCGACACCGGCATTGACGCCGGTCGGGCCACCGATGCCAACACCCACGCCGACGTCCTGGGACCAGGCCGTGCCGGCCGCGAGTATAGACAGCGAACAGCCAGCGATTGCGCTGGCAATAGTCTTGTTCATGTATGCCATGACATGCTCCTGTTGCTTGATGCTGGGCGAATGGGAAAGCATACGTCCAGCAGTAGGTGAAACAGGTTATGTCTAGATTCGTTTCGGCCGAGGCATGGAAGCGGTAAGCACACCGCTTATTGCGGCTGTCTTGTTTGAATCAATGTTGAACTGAAACTCAGGCGAAGGTGCGCCCCTGGGGAGCCCTGTGGAAATAGATCAGGTCGAGAACGAGGCTGGGCTTGCCCAGGCGTGTGAGGATCATGTGCGCCTGGCCGCGGTGGTGGGTCTGGTGGTTGAAGAAATGGTCGAGCGCCGGGGCAAGGCGTTGCGACACGGTCGTCGCGTCGACGATGGTCGTGTAGGTGAAGCGGCCGGCGAGCCCGGTGTCGTCCAGCCCGTCGATCCAGTCGACGATGCGCCGGTCTTCCGCCTCGCGCGCCCTGCGAAGCGTCCCCAGGTCGGCGTGGATGATCGTGTCGAGCGACTTCGGCGCGGCGCCTTCGCCGGTGAAGCGCTTCATCCAGACGCGGTCGGCGACCAGTATGTGGTTCAGCGTGCCGCGCATGGAGCCGAAGAAGGCGCCCGCATCCTCGCCGAACTCGGTCTCGGTCAGCGTCTCCGCCGCGTCGTAGACGCGCGCATTCGCCCAGGCATTATAGGCAGCGAACATGCGGAAATGCTGCTTCATGTCGTGCATCGGTCTTGTCGCTGTGGCAGGAATGCCGACGCATAACATCGCACCGACGAGGCGGCCATGACCATTCTGTTCTATGAACTCGCCGGCGCCGACGCCGCGCGCCCTTTCAGCCCGCATTGCTGGAAGACGGCCTTGTCGCTTGCGCATAAGGGGCTGGAATTCAGCGCGATTCAGAAGCGTTTCCTGGAAGTGCCGACCGTCGAGGGCGGCGCCTCGAAGACCTTGCCGGTGATCCGTGACGGCGAGCGGCTTGTGGCGGATTCCTTCGCCATCGCTCTCTATCTGGAGGAGACATATCCCGATCGGCCGTCGCTGTTCGGCGGAACAGGCGGCGAGGCAATGGCCCGTTTTGTCGAGCGGTGGAGCCAGCTGGTGCTGCATTCCTATCTCGGGCAGGCGGCGCTGATGGACCTTTTCGCCATGCAGGACGGAGAAAACGCCGCCTATTTCCGGACCAGCCGCGAGGCGCGGTACGGGCGGCCGCTCGAGGATGTCGCCGCCGGTCGCGACGCGGGGATCGCCGGGTTCCGGGCGTCGCTCGAGCCGCTGCGTTCGATGCTGACCTATCAGCCCTTCATCGGCGGTGGGTCGCCGCTCTATGCCGACTACATCGTCGCCGGCGCGTTCCAGTGGGTCCGCGTATCGTCGCCTTACGCCTATCTCGCCAAGGACGATTCGGTTGCGGCCTGGTTCGAGCGCTGCCTGGACCTGCATGGCGGCCTGCTGCGCAAGGCGCCGGCGGCCGCCTGACGGGCTTGGCAATGCCTGGGGCGGCCTGTATAGGACCGCCACTTTTCACAGAGCGAAGATTGAAAACAGGAGCCTTCATGGCGATCGAACGCACTTTCTCGATGATCAAGCCCGACGCGACCAAGCGCAATCTGACCGGCGCGATCACCAAGATGCTCGAAGAAGCCGGCCTGCGCGTCGTGGCGTCCAAGCGCGTCTGGATGAGCCGCCGCGAAGCCGAAGGCTTCTACGCCGTCCACAAGGCTCGCCCGTTCTTCGGCGAACTGGTCGACACGATGACGTCGGGCCCGACGATCGTTCAGGTTCTGGAAGGCGAGAACGCCATCCTCAGGAACCGCGAAGTGATGGGCGCAACGAACCCGGCGAACGCCGACGCCGGCACCATCCGCAAGACGCATGCGCTGTCGATCGGCGAGAATTCGGTTCACGGTTCGGATGCGCCGGAGACCGCTGCGCAGGAGATCCGCTACTGGTTCTCCGACACCGAGATCGTCGGCTGAAACCAGCCGGATCGAATTTGGAGGAGCCGGGCATGTCCCGGCTCTTTTCATTTCGGGGGCAGGAGTTCCGGCCGGTACTCGAAATGCATGGTGTCGAAATGATACCAGCGCCCGCCCCAGACGAAACCGTATTTCTCGAAGATCGAGACGATCTCGGGCGGTATCTCGTTGCTCCATTTGTACTTTCCGTCCGCGCCCGGCTTCTGCCACTGCCAGTAGGCCGAGTGCTTGACGTTGATGTCGATCGCCGCCCCGTAGGAATGGTTCGACATGCGGCTGGTGCCGGCAATCTCGCGGCAATTGTAGGTGCCGGCCGACGGGATGAGGTACTTCGAGAAGGATTTCGGTAGCCGGTCCAGTTCGGCGGACACCGCCTCGAGCGCCTTGTCGGCACCCTGCGCCGTCGTGAATGGCACCGTGCCGCCGCCATGCGCCGGCACCCACTTCACCGCCCGCAACTGGCCGGCCACGCCCTTCTTGCGGCAATCGCCATAGAGCGACCGGAAGAAATCCTCTGGTCGGACGCGGCCCGGATCGAATTCCAGGGGTGGCTGGGCAGACTCGGCGCCGGCCGGATAGTCGAACGCGAACATGTCGTCGACGTCCGGTTCGTTGAGCAGTTCCTCGAACGTCTTGTCGGTGCGTCCGTCCGAAATCGGCAGCACCCTGCCGTCGGCGAGCCTCAGCTCGTTGCCGTCGATCGCGACGATCGCTCCGGGGTAGGCGGCCTTCAGCCTTTCGAGCCTCGCGGCGATGTCGGGCGGCGGCGCGCCGTAGCGCCCGGGCTCGGCCGTCGCGGGCGAAAGCAGAAGTCCGAAGAGGAGAATCAGGCCTGCTGGCGATGAGCGGGGAAGGGGATCGCGCCATGGTCGGGAAGCGAGCCGCGCACGAACTCCAGGAAGCGCGCGTGCTCCACGGGCTTGGAATAGAGATAGCCCTGGAAGTAGTCGCATCCAAACGCCCTCAGGAACGCTTCCTGACGGACATTCTCCACGTGCTCGGCGACCGCGGTCAACCCGAGCGTGCGCGCCATCGCCAGAATGGTCCTGACCAGCGCCCGGTCGCTTTCGGTCGTCTCGATGTCGGCAACGAAACCGCCGTCGATCTTCACCTCGTCGAAAGGCAGCGTCTTGAGATAGGCCAGCGACGAATAGCCGGTGCCGAAATCGTCGAGCGACAGCCTCACGCCGAGCTTCTTGAGGTCGGCCATCTGCGCTGCGACGCGCTTGTGGTCCTTGGCCATCACATGCTCGGTCAGTTCCAGCGTCAGCTTGCTGGCGTCGACGCCGTGTTCGCGGATCAGGCGCGACAGGCGCGGCACGAAGTCGTCCGACCCGAAGGATTGCACGGAAACGTTGAGTGCCAGCCGCAGCTCGGCTGTTTCGGCGTTCTTCTGCCAGGAGGCAAGCGTCTCGACGCCGCGGCCGAGCACGAAGGCGGTCAGCTGGTCGTTCAGGCCGAACTGTTCGGCCAGGGGCACGAAACGGTCGGGATAGACCATGCCGTGTTTCGGATGTTGCCAGCGTATCAGCGCCTCGGCCCCGGCAACCGTCCGATCGTCGTTGACCTGCACCTGGTAGTGCAGTTCGAGCTGGTCGCCGGCGTCGAAGGCCGAGCGCAGCTCGCCAAGCAGCTGGTAGCGGTCGGCCTCGCGGTCCATGCTGGCCGGGTCGAACAGCGCGATGCTGTTGCGACCTGCGGCCTTCGCCTCGTACATGGCGATGTCGGCCCGCTTCAGGATTTCCTCGACCGGCAGCCCGTCGGCGTCGAACACCACGACGCCGATGCTGGCCGATGCCACGTGGTCGAGCGCGCCCAGGCGGAAGCCGGCGCGGAAGGCGGCGAGGATGCGGTTGGCGATGGTGATGGCGCGCAGGGTCGCCGTGGCGCGGTCGTTGCCGCACTCCTCCAGCATGATCACGAATTCGTCGCCGCCGATGCGTGCGACCGTGTCCTTGTGGTCGACGCAGGTCTTGAGCCGTTCCGCCACCTGGACAAGGAAGGCGTCGCCGACGTCGTGACCCTGCGTGTCGTTCAGCGTCTTGAAGTTGTCGAGGTCGATGAAGAGCAGCGCGCTGTTGTCCCGGCGCTTGTGCGTGCTGGCGACCGCCTGGGCAATGCGATCCATGAACAGCCGGCGGTTCGGCAGCTTGGTCAGCGGATCGAAGAATGCGAGGGCCTGGATTTCCATCTCGTTGCGCTTGCGCACCGAGATGTCGTTGAAATAGCCGTGCCAGAGCATGTCGCCGTCGACCAGTTCCGGCTGGGCGGTGACGCGCACCCACTTCTCTACGCCGTCCTTGGCGCGGATGCGGAACTCGTGGTCCCAGCCGCGCATTTCGGCGGCGGCGTCCCACAGCGACTGGCGGAAGGCGGCCAGGTCCTCTGGAATGACCACGTCCGAGAAGCTGGCAGGCCGTTCCTTGTATTCCGTCTGGGTCAGCCCGGTGATGCGGCTGAGCCCGGCGCTGGCGTAGAGAATCTCCGCCGTCCCGTTGGCCTTGACGGCGAACTGGAAGAGGGCGCCGGGCAACTGGCTGGTGAGCTTCTGAATCTGCTCCTCGAGCTTCAGTCGCTTCATCGTCTCGGTGATCTCGCGAACCGAGCCCTCGTAGTAGAGCGGCTTGCCGGTCTTCTTGTCCCGGACGAGGCGCGCGGATTCGGTGATCCAGATGCGTTCGCGCGTCTTGTGCCGATAGACCTCCGACACGAAGTCCTCGACCTTCCCGTCGTTCATCAGGCTGGCGCGGAATTCGTCGCGGCGCGAGGGATCGACGTACCATTCCTTGGCGATGTCGCGCACGCCGGCCAGCATCTCGACTTCGCTGTCGTAGCCGTTCAGGCGCACCAGCGCGCGGTTGGCGCTGAGCTGCCGCCCGCTTGGGGTGGACCGGTAGATGCCTTCCGACAGGTTCTCGATCAGGTCGCGCGAGTTCGATTGCTCGTCGCGCGATGTGTAGTAGAGCTTGCGGTAGCGCAGCATCCAAAGGCCGAGCAGGACGCTCAGGATGCAATTGGCCGTGATCAGCCAATCCTGGTCGGTCCCAAGTCCCAGCAGCGAACTGAAGATGATGTCCATATGCGACGCGCGAGTTTTCCCCGCGACCACGCTAGCCGAAGCCGGCTTTCGGAATCTCTAAGTCCGCCGCCGAGGCATGATCGTGATTAATGCCGGGTTTACGGCGTTGCCCAGCGGGCGGCCGCCTCGTCGTCCGAGGCCTTGGCCTCGACCCATTCTCCGCTGCTGCCGTCCGCGCGGTGTTCCTTCTTCCAGAAGGGCGCGCGCGACTTCAGGTAGTCCATCAGGAACGAGGCCGCTTCGAAAGCCGCCTGTCGGTGCGCCGAGGCGGCGACCACCAGCACGATGTCCTCGCCGGGGACAATCATGCCGCAGCGATGCACGGCGGTCAGGCCAGTGAGGGGCCACCGCTCCACCGCCTCGCGGGCGATGCGCGCGATCTCGACTTCCGCCATGCCGGGATAGTGCTCGATCTCCAGCGCCGCCAGACGCCCCGCCTCGTCGCGGCAGAGCCCGCTGAACGTCACCACCGCCCCGATGTCCTTGCGGCCGGCGGTCAGCGCCGAAATCTCGGCCGCGACGTCGAAGTCGCCGGCCTGGACTCGGACGGTGGGCTCCGTCACCGGCTCAGCCCCCGGTCATCGGCGGGAAAAGCGCGATCTCGCGGGCGCCGGCGATCGTTTCGCGGTGGTCGACATGTTCCTGGTTGATGGCGACGCGTATCGCCTTCGGGTTCTGGAGCGCGGCCTCGTAGCCGTCACCCCGCGACTTCAGCCAGAGCAGCAGGTCGGCGGCGGTCTTTACCTCCGCCGGCAGGTCGACCTCTTCTTCCTTGAGCCCGATCCGCTCGCGCACCCAGGCGAAGTAGACGAGCTTCATCCTACTCTTCCATGATGTGCTTCACCCCGGCCCGGAAGTAGTCGTAGCCGGTGTAGAGCGTGACGATCGCCGACACCCACAGCAGGGTGATTCCGATCTCGGTCCAGTAGGGCAGGATCTTGTTGCCGGCCGGCCCGAGCAGCAGGAAGCCGATCGCCAGCATCTGGATGGCGGTCTTCCACTTCGCGAGCTGCGTCACCGGCACGCTGACTTTCAGCGCGGCGAGGTATTCGCGCAGGCCGGACACGAGGATCTCGCGGCACAGGATGATGATCGCCGCCCAGAGCGACCAGCCGGCGATGGTCCGGTCAGTGTCGGCGGCCAGCAGCAGCAGGCAGGTCGCTACCAAGAGCTTGTCGGCGATCGGGTCGAGCATGCGGCCGATGTTGGAAGTCTGCTTCCAGGCGCGCGCCAGGTAGCCGTCCAGATAGTCGGTGATGCTGGCGGCGGCGAAGATCAGCAGCGCCGACCAGCGCGCGAAGTCGCTCGACTGCAGCCTTCCCTCGAGGAAGAAGCAAAGAACCACCATCGGCACCGCGAGGATGCGACCGTAGGTCAGCATGTTGGGAAGGTTGAAGGCGCGCTGGGCCATTCAGCAGGGTCCGTGTTGCAGGTTACTCAAAACAGAAGGCGCGGCGGCGGGTCAATGATCCAGAATGCCGCGAGACCGCTCGTGACAGATAGGAAGCGGTCACTTTTCGTGAAAGTGATTGTAGACGAGTTTGGCGATCGATTCCGATATGCCATCGACCGTCATCAGGTCTGACAGCGCCGCACGGCTGACGGCCTTGGCCGTGCCGAAGTGGTGGAGCAGGGCACGCTTGCGCCCCGGGCCGATGCCGGAAATCTCGTCGAGCGGGCTGCGGGTCAGATCCTTCTTGCGGCGCGCGCGGTGCGAGCCGATGGCGAACCGGTGTGCCTCGTCGCGCATCCGCTGCACGAAATAGAGGACGGGGTCGCGGATCGGCAGCGAGAAGGACGGCTTACCTGCCACGAAGAAACGTTCGCGGCCGGCATCTCGGTCCTGCCCCTTGGCCACGCCGATCGCCACGACCTTGTCGGCCACGCCGAGCTCGCCCAGCATGCCGCGCACCGCCGACATCTGGCCCTGTCCGCCGTCGATCAGGATCACGTCGGGCCATGCCGGGAAGCCGTTGTCGTCCTCGGCCGGTGCGTCGCTGCCCTCATCACCATGCTCGCGAACGAGCCGCGAGAAGCGCCGCTGCATGACCTCCTTCATCATGCCGAAGTCGTCGCCCGGCGTGATCTCGGTCGAGCGGATGTTGAACTTGCGGTACTGGCTCTTCACGAAGCCTTCCGGTCCGGCGACGATCATGCCGCCCACCGCGTTGGTGCCCATGATATGCGAGTTGTCGTAGACCTCGATGCGGCGTGGCGCCTTTTCCAGCCCGAAGGTCGACGCGAAACCCTCAAGCAGCTTCGCCTGGGTCGACGTTTCCGCCAGCCGCCGCGCCAGCGTCTCGCGCGCATTCTGGAGCGCGTGGTCGGTCAGGTCCTTCTTCTCGCCGCGCTGGGGGACCGAAACGCTCACCTTGCGGCCGGCGCGCGACGACAGCGCCTCGGCGAGCAGGTCTTCCTCTTCGATGGCGGTCGAGAGCAGCACGACGCGCGGGCAGGGCTTGTCGTCGTAGAACTGGGCGAGGAACGAGCCCAGCACCTCGCCCGGCTCCAGCGACGGGTCGGCTTTGGGGAAGTAGGCGCGGTTTCCCCAGTTCTGGCCGGTGCGGAAGAAGAACACCTGGATGCAGCTCTGCCCGCCGTCCTGGTGGATGGCGAAGACGTCTGCCTCCTCGATGCCTTGCGGGTTGATGCCCTGGTGGCTCTGCACGTGGCTCAGCGCCGCCAGGCGGTCGCGGTAGATCGCCGCGCGCTCGAAATCGAGGTCGTCCGAGGCCGCCTGCATGGCGCCGGCGATTTCCGATTTCACCTTCTGGCTGCGGCCCGAGAGGAAGTCCTTCGCCTCGTGGACCAGTTCGCCATAGCCTTCAGGCGTGACTTCGCCGGTGCAGGGGCCCGAGCAGCGCTTGATCTGGAAAAGCAGGCAGGGCCGCGTCCGGCTCTCGAACACCGAGTCGGTACACGTGCGGATCAGGAAGGCGCGCTGCAGCGAGTTGATCGTGCGGCCGACAGCCTGCGCCGAGGCGAACGGGCCGAAATAGTCGCCCTTGCGGCTGCGCGCGCCGCGATGCTTGAAGATGCCCGGCGCCTGGTGGTCGCCTGTGAGCAGGATGTAGGGGAACGACTTGTCGTCCCGCATCAGCACGTTGAAACGCGGCCGCAGGCGCTTGATCAGGTTCGCTTCGAGCAGCAGCGCCTCGGTCTCGGTGCGCGTGACCACGAACTCCATTGTCACGGTCTCGCGCACCATCCGGCCGATGCGGTTGGTATGGAATCGCCCCTGCGCGTAGTTGGTCACCCGCTTCTTGAGGCTGCGCGCCTTGCCGACATAGAGAACGTCGCCCGCCGTATCGATCATGCGGTAGACGCCGGGCGCGTTCGGCAGCCTGCGGGCGAGCGTCTGGATGAGGTCGGTGCCGGATTTGCCCTCGGCGTCGCCGGCGCCCTGCGCCCATTCGACCGCGGTGAAGGCGAGGTCCGGGCCGCTGACGGGTTCTGCGGGTTCCGTGCCCTCGTCGTCGTCCACCTCGTGCCCCGGCATGTAGCCGGCGACGTCATCGCTGGCTGGCCGGCCGCCTTTTCGCGGCACCGGAGGGCTGGGTGGGCTCGTCATTCGACCATGCCTGTCACATCGGGCGTGCGCCATGCAAGGTGCTGGCCGCCGTCGATGGCGATCATCTGGCCGGTCACTGAGCGAGCTTCCCAGAGATAACGGATCGTCCGGCCGAATTCGGCGAGCGCCGGGCCGCGCTCGAGCGGCAGCGCATCGACCTGGGCCTGGAAATCGTCGTCGCTCTGTCGCGTGTTCTTCAGGGTCGGTCCAGGTCCGATGGCGTTCACGCGGATGCGCGGCGCCAGCGCCTGCGCGAGCGTCTGCGTGGCCGTCCAGAGCGCCGACTTGGACAGCGTATAGGAGAAGAATTGCGGGTTCAGCCGCCAGACGCGCTGATCGATGAGGTTCACGACGAGCCCCTCCGCATCGGGCGGGAGGCTGGCTGCGAGCGCCCGCGCCAGCGCGATCGGCGCCTCCACGTGCAAGGCAAAATGCCGGTCCCAGCTGCTCCATGCGAAATCGGTCGCGCCGTCCGGCTCGAACACCGAGGCGTTGTTGACCAGAAGCCCGATCGGGCCGAGCGCGGCCGCGGCGGCTGGCAGCAGGCCGTTCACCGCGTCGCGGTCGGCAAGGTCGGCCTCGACCACGGCCGCCCGTCCGCCTTTTGCCCTTATGTCGGCGGCGAGGCTCTCGGCCGCTCCCCTGGAGTTCCGGCAATGGACGGCGACGCCAAATCCCTGGGCTGCGAGATCTTCGGCGATCGCACGGCCGATACGACGCGCCGCGCCCGTGACGAGCGCATTGGGCGGGTCTGTCCGCTGTGAGTCCATCGTCGTCGCCTCCCTCGCGGCCAGATGCTTACCGCGCGTTATCGGATGGGGCGAGAATGTGTTCCTGTTGCCCCATTCCGGCCCCTCGTCCCGGGGAGGAGACGATATAGGTCGGCGGCACACCGCCTCCAAGCCATGGCAGGCAAGGAGTCGCGAAGCCTCCTGACAGCCTTGTTGCGGGAGTGCAACAGACCGTCCCGATCCCATTGCAGCCCGCGAATGAACGCAAAGTTGCGGCGCTGACGCCTCATTTCGACACGACATTCGGGAACCGCAGGGCGACCGCGCCGTTACACCCCCCGGACGGTAGGGGCGTCCCAGCGAGTTCAAGCGTATCCTCGACTACGGAGTGAAGAAAAATGTCAGCCATCAAGACCTTGCGGCCCGCCGCAGCTGCTCTGGGCCTGGTCGCCCTCCTCGGCGTGATCCCCGCCCAGGCTGCAGACGTCATCATGGAGCCGGCTCCGGCCCCTCCGTCCGCTCCTCTCGAGGAGCCCCCGCTCAACACTTGGTCGGGTCCCTATGCCGGTATTTCGCTCGGCTGGGGCTTCTCTGGCCGCACCAACGCTCCGGGCAACACCGTGAACACCAACGGCTTCGTCGGTGGCGGTTTCGCCGGCTACAACTATCAGGACGGCATGTTCGTGGCCGGCGTCGAGGCCGATGCCAACTATTCGAACTTCCGCGGCAGCAATGCCGGCCTGGCTTCGCGCTCGGCCTTCGACGGCTCGCTGCGTGCCCGCATGGGCATCGCGGTCACCGATGACGTCGTGATCTACGGCACCGGCGGCGGCGCGCTGCAGAACCTGCGGGTCACCGACGTGGCCGGCAGCGACAGCAACACCATGCTGGGCTATACGGTCGGCGCCGGCGTCGACGTGAAGGTGACCGAGCAGGTCTTCGGTCGCGTCGAGTACCGTTACACGGACTTCGGCAACCGCACCTTCAACACCGGTTCGGGCCCGCAGGCCATCAATTCCAGCGACAACCGGGTCACCTTCGGCCTCGGCATGAAGTTCTGATCGCGTCTGCGTCAGTAAGTGAGGAAGGCCCGGTATCGCCGGGCCTTTTTCTTTTTGCGGTCAGGCCCTTGAGACCAGAGCGCCGAGCGCGGGGAACTTCTCGTCGAACCGGGCCGCCCAGCGCTTCAGCTTGCCGCGACCCTTCTCCCACTTGCCGGCGAAACGCAGGTCGAGGTAGCCGATCGCCGCGCGCGTCGCGATGTGGCCGACGTGGATCTTCGTCGGCAGTTTCGGTGGGTTCGCGACCAGATGGTCGAGCGTCCGCTCGGCCTTCGACCATTGCTTCTCCAGCCACTCCTGACTGATCTTCTCCTCCGGCCGGAAGCGACGCTCGTAGATGTGGGCGAGCAGCACGTCGCACAGCCCGTCGGCAAGCGCTTCCATCTTCTCTGCTTCCAGCCGCTTGGCGGCGTTGCGCGGGAACAGCGCGTTGCCCGACTGGCGGTTGAGGTACTGCGTGATGACGCGGCTGTCGAAGATCGCTTCTCCGTCATCGGTCAGCCAGACGGGGATCTTGCCCAGCGGGTTGTTGTCGACGAGGACGGGGGGCATGGCATTGGTGTCCGTCGTCACGCTCTCGAAGGCGATGCCGGCATGCGTTGCCGCCATGCGTACCTTGGCGCTGTAGGGCGAGGCGGACGACCAGAGGACTTTCGGCATCGAGGGACCTTTCGGAGCGGGTTGATTTTCAGCCGCCGCGCACGGGCGGCATGACCGCCTTGGCGCTCGTGCAGGCGCGGCGGTCGACTTCGGGGCAAGAACGGAAGGCAAGGTCCTGGGTCAGGCATAGCCTGACCTCGCGGAGATACCGGTCGTCGCAGGTGACGGCAACGCCGTTGGCGGGAAGTCCTTGGTTTGCCTTGCGGAAATCGCTTTCGACGGCATCCGGGTCGACCGTCAGCCATTGGCCGACCTTTCGGTAGGCGGCTGGAATGACGATGCGTTCGCGGGCGGCCCGCAGGACGCGGAAATAGTCGGCCTGGGCGAAGCCGCTGCAGCTGCCGTGCTTGCGCCACTGATAGCGGATCAGACCGGCCGACGGCATGATGTCGTAGAGCGAGCGCAGCGTGCCGTCCGCGACTTCCCGGTCGCGCGTCTGGCAGTCCTCCGGCCAGCCGCGCTCGAATTGCGGCCAGAGCCCGTGCACGACGAAGGCGTAGGGGCGGCCCGCGACGCATTGCTGCCGGTTGGCCTCTGCGCCTTCCGCCTCGCAGTAGCTCGGCGACCATGACAGGGCCAGCACGTAGTAGTCGAAATCCTTGCTGCGCGGGAGCTTCGGCCCCGTCGCTTCTTTGCGGGCCGTCGGGGCTTCGGCGGTTGGGGGCGGCGAGGGGGCGGTCTGTTCGGAAACGACCGGCGGCGACCCCTTGTCCTCCGCGCACCTCTGCAGCGCGCCGATTGCCACGGCGAGCACGATCATTGCACCCCCGACCTGCCGGAGAATGGCGACGGTCCGGGGCTTCATGAAGGCATCACCTGAGGACGCGGCAGTGTCCGCTGTAGACGCGCCAGCGATCGAAGCCGGACACGCAGAACTCGACGCCGTCGCCCATGCTGGCGAACCCCATGCGGTCCTCGATCACGTACCAGACGGTGCGATGCTTGCCGTTCGAGAGCGCGGCCTTGGCGGCGCAGTAGCGGCGGGCGATGGGCCGCTTCTCGCTGAACGGGACGTAGCGGCGCTCATGCACCTTGCGGAACGCGACGATTTCCACGTCCGGAAGATTGGGCACGTTCAGCACCTGGTGGCGGAAGCGGTGCTCGATCCGGGCGAGGATGCCGCTGTCGTTGCAGAGGCGCGACTGGCGGTCGCTGTCGAACATTGCGCCAGCGGACGCCGCGAATGTGGAGAGGAGGAGGGCGGCCAGGGCGATCAGAGCGTGGCGCATCGGGAATCTCCAAGGGTGCCGCGGCCACACTTTCGTCGCGAAGCGGGGGTCGGTCAAGGCGCTGGATACCGCAGGTCTCCCGACGGTGCTAGCATTCCCCGCAGGGATGGAGGTTGGCACATGGAGACACCGGTCGAAGCAGTGGTGCTGCGCATGTTCCGGGCGCTCGAACAGCGCGACAAGGCGGCTGTCGTGGCCGCCTTCGCGCGCGATGCGGAACTTTTCGATCCGCATTACCCGAAGCCCGAGATGCGCGGCCGCGACGAGATCGAGGCGGGCATCGACTGGGGACTGTCGGTGATGGCGCAGTTCGGCTTTCGCGTCGTTCGCACGTTGCCGTCGGCCGACGGACTGAGCGCGGCGTTCGAGGTCGACACCAACCACGTCCTGAAGGCTGGCCAGAAGCTCAGCTTCCCGCAGATGTTCGTCGTCGACATCCGCGACGGGCAGGTGATCAGGATGCGCGCCTACGAACCTTACGGCCCGAACGGGATCGGCGGCTTCTTCCTCGGTCTCGAACGCCTCAAGCGCAGGCTGTTCGGCCGATGAACCTGCGCGCACTCTTCCTTGGCGCGGCACTGGCGCTCGCGGCCTCGCAGGCTTCGGCCGGCACGCTCCGGTGCTCTTTCACCGAACCCTTCTTCACCGTGGAGTTCGATTCGGCGACGGGTATCGTCATGTACACCTCGCCGGACGAATCGGACCCGGAGACGGGCCAGATCAAGCCGCGGATCATGGCCGAGGGGGCGAGGGTCAGGCATGTGGACGGTCCGCAGCGCGACACTCAGCTCGTGCTGGAGATGCCGCCGGAGAAAGCGGGCGGCGCGTGGACCACGATCGTCGCGATTTCCGTGAACGGCCAAGGCAGCGACGGCATGAGCGACATGGTGTTCCCGTTCGAGGGCGTCAGCTCGGGCCGGGTCGGCGGCTGCGAGACCGGCAAGCTCCCGGCATACGAGACATACGAGGTCTTCGAGGACATCGGCGTCGTCGATTTCCCGTGACGGGCGCGCCTTGCCGGGCCTCAGTCGCCGGTCCGTTCGGGCACGTCGCCCGAAATCCGCTCGACCCGCTGCCGTGCGCCGTCGTCCAGCGCCAGCAGCTTGAGGAGCGCCGGCAGCATCACGCCGAGTTCCTGCTCGAGCACATGCGGCGGGTTCACCACGATCATCCCGCATCCGTCGAGGCTGGGTTGTGCCGACGCCTTGCGGATCTCGAACACGACATCGACGATTTTCGGGATGCCGCTCTGGGCGAGCGTCGCGCGGAACATGTTGACGGCTCGTCGGTCCTTGATCGGATACCACAGCGCATAGGTGCCGCCCGGCCACCGGCGACAGGCGACCGTCAGCCCGTCGACCATGCGGTCGAATTCGCCAGGCGCCTCGAACGGAGGGTCGATGAGGACCAGCCCGCGCTTCTCCTTCGGCGGCAGGTGGGCGCCCAGCGCCAGCCAGCCGTCGAGCTCGATGACCCGGGTTTGATAGTCGTCCGCGAACTGCCGTTTCAGCTTGGCTGCGGCGTCCGGATGCAGCTCGATCGCCGAGAGCCGGTCCTGATCGCGCAGCAGGTGACGGACGATCCAGGGCGATCCCGGGTAGTAGCGGAGATCTTCGCCCGGGTTGGCGGCACGCACCGCATCGAGGAACGGTGCGAACAGCGCGGCCGCGGCCGGCTGGAACGCGTGACCGAACACCTTGCCGATGCCGCCTTCCCATTCGCCGGTGCGGCCGGCGTCGGTGCCGGTGAGGTCGTACATGCCCGACCCTGCATGCGTATCGATGACGCGGAAGGCCTTGTCCTTGCGTTTCAGGTATTCGACGATCCGCGTCAGCACCGCGTGCTTGACGACGTCCGCGAAGTTCCCGGCGTGGAAGGTGTGTCGGTAGTTCATGTCGGGCTGACGCAATAGTTTGGTTGGGTTGCGTCTACACGTCGGCGCGGCGAACAGCTAGATTGCGTCCCATGAACCAGCATTCCCCCGTTCGCATCGGTCATTCGGCCTGCCCGCACGATTGCCCGTCGACCTGCGCGCTCGACGTCGAGCTGATCGACAGCCGCACGATCGGCCGCGTGCACGGCGCCAAGGAGAACAGCTATACGTCCGGGGTCGTCTGCGCCAAGGTCGCGCGCTACGCAGACCGCGTTCACCATCCCGACCGCCTGCTGAAGCCGTTGATCCGCGCCGGCGCAAAGGGCGAGGGCAGGTGGAAGGAGGCGTCCTTCGACGCGATGCTCGACCTCGTCGCGGAGAAGTTCGACCGTGCCGAGGAGAAGTACGGCAGCGAGACCGTCTGGCCCTACTACTACGCCGGCACGATGGGCCTCATCCAGCGCGACGGCATCCACCGGCTGCGCCACGCCAAGAGGTATTCCGGCTTCTTCGGGTCGATCTGCACCAACCTCGCCTGGACCGGCTACGTCATGGGGACGGGCGCGCTGCGCGGCTCCGACCCGCGCGAGATGGCCAAGTCGGACTGCGTGGTGATCTGGGGCACCAACGCCGTCGCCACCCAGGTCAACGTGATGACCCACGCGATCCGTGGCCGGAAGGAACGCGGCGCAAAGATCGTCGTCATCGACGTCTACGAGAACGCCACGATGAAGCAGGCCGACATGGGCCTCGTGGTCCGGCCGGGCACCGACGGCGCGCTCGCCTGCGCGGTGATGCACGTGCTGTTCCGCGAAGGGTTTGCCGACCGGCCTTATCTCGAGAAGTATTCCGATGACCCGCGAGGGCTGGAAGCGCATCTCGCGGACCGCACGCCGGAATGGGCGGCGGCGATCACCGGCCTGTCGGTCGACGAGATCGAGGCGTTTGCCCGGCTGATCGGCCAGATCAAGCGCGTCTATTTCCGGCTCGGCTACGGATTCGCGCGTCAGCGCAACGGTTCGGTCAACATGCACGCGGCGGTGTCGGTGCCGACCGTGCTCGGCGCCTGGCAGTACGAAGGTGGCGGGGCGTTCAACTCGAATTCCGGCATTTCGCCCTTCAAGATGGACAATGGCCTGGTCGAGGGCAGCGCGCTGCGCGACCCGTCGATCCGTTACCTCGACCACTCGCGCATCGGCCCGGTTCTGATGGGTCACGAGGACGCGCTCTATGGCGGTCCGCCGGTCACCGCGATGCTGATCCAGAACACCAATCCGGTGAACGTCGCGCCCGAGCAGCGCCTCGTGAAGCAGGGTTTCCTGCGCGACGACCTGTTCACCTGCGTCCACGAGCAGTTCATGACCGACACGGCGCAACTCGCCGACGTCGTGCTGCCGGCGACGATGTTCCTGGAGCACGACGATCTCTACAAGGGCGGCGGCAACCAGCACATCACGCTCGGACCGAAGCTGATCGAGCCGCCCGAAGGTCCCCGTACCAATCACTATGTCATCGAGGAACTGGCCAAGCGCCTCGGCGTCGCCGACAGGCCGGGCTTCGGCATGACCGAGCGCGAGCACATCGACGTGATGCTGAAGAGCCGCGACCACGGCGACTTCGACAGCCTGAAGGCCTCGCGCTGGGTCGACGTGCAGCCGGACTTCGACACGGCTCATTTCCTGAGCGGGTTCGGTCATCCGGACGGCAAGTTCCGGTTCAGGCCGCAGTGGGTCGGCGGCGTTGCGCCGAACAAGCCGCCGAAGAACATGGGCGCGGCGTTCGGCCCCTACGACAGGCTGCCCGAGTTTCCGGACCACGTCGATCTGATCGAGGTCGTCGACGAGCAGCACCCGTTCCGTCTGACGACGTCGCCCGCCCGCAACTTCCTGAACTCGTCCTTTGCGGAGACCCCGGTCTCGAAGAAGAACGAGGGACGGCCGAGCCTGCTTCTCCATCCGGACGACGCCGCGGCGCTTGGCGTCGGGGATGGCGCGCGCGTCGAGGTCGGCAACACGCGCGGCGAGGTCGTGCTGCATGCGAAACTCTTCACCGGCATCAAGCGTGGCGTGGTGATCGCCGAGGGCATCTGGCCGAACTCGGCCCATGAGCGGGGCGAGGGCATCAACGTCTTGACCGGTTCTGACGCGCCGGCGCCATACGGCGGCGCGGCATTCCACGACAACAAGGTGTGGGTCAGGGCTGCCTAGGGAGCGGCCGTCACCCCAGTTCGGCCGGCGTCACGAAGTCCGTCAGCCGCGCCGACCCTGCCGTTAGCGCGCTCCATTCGCCATCGAACGACAGCCGAGCCAGCCCACCCGGCGGAAACTTCGACGTTGCCGCGGACAGCGGCGTCTGGTCCGAGGCGGGGCCGGCGAGTCCGGCAGCAAGGTCTTCGACACCCGGGTTGTGCGCGACGATCAACACGGTGGAGGCCGCCGCGTCTGAGCGTTCCCTGACGATCCGGAGCAGCAACGCGTCCGACGCGTTGTACATCTGGTCCACGAACGCCGTGGCCGGCCCGCCGCCGAGCGCGGCCGAAACCAGCGTCCAGGTTTCCGCGGTGCGCTTGGCCGGCGAGACGAACACGCGGTTCGGCAACCAGCCGCGCGATGCCATCATGGTGCCGATCCGTGTCGAATCCTCGCGGCCTCTCGGCGCCAGCGGTCGATCGAAATCCTGCATTCCGCCTGTCGGCTGCATCGCCTTCGCGTGACGCAGGATGAGCAGGGTCCGGGTCGTCATGTGGCGGCTTTCCGCTTCTTTCTGAGGTGATAGGTCAGCGCCAGCGAGATGCAGTGCTTCAGTTCGGTCTCGGGCAGCGGCCTGCCTGCATCGAGATGCAGGGCACGATTGGCCTCGAACTCGAACGTGTCGGGGTAGATCTGCCGGAATGTCGAGACGAGGTCCGTCTGGCAGTGGAAGTAGACGGCGACGGACGGCCTCGAGCCGTTGACCGCATCGATGCGGACCGTGCTGCCGGCGCCGGTGTCAGGCGTGAGGAAGCTCGGCTGGCCCCATTTCAGCGCCTCTTCGATACGGCCCACCCCGACTGTCTCCACGGCGGTTTCGAGGACCAGCGCCCGCAGGCGCGTCAGTTGCGCGCGCACGGGATCGGCATATCGGTCGATCGCGGCGGCAATTGTTGGGGGCGGCGCTGGCGTCGGATGCGTGCTCATCGAAAATCCTGGCACATCAGGCCTGTCTAGCACGACCTGAGCCGTCACGCATGACGGCGCCGCTACGGCGTGAAGCGCGCCAGATCCTCGATGTTCGCGGCGCCTGGCTCGAAGTCCGGCGAAAGCAGTGGCGGTGAACCGCCGCGCTCCACGCGCGCGGGCAAGAACGCGGTGCGGCCGTTTTCAAGCCTGACCGTGCCGTCGGCGAGCATCGCCACGACCTTGGGATAGAGCGCGATCTCGGCCTTGAGCACCCGCGCCGCGAGGCTGGACGAATCGTCGGAGAGAAGCACCGGCACCGCGGCCTGCGCGATGATCGGGCCGTCGTCGACGGCGGCGGTGACGAAGTGGACGGTGCAGCCATGGACGCGCGCGCCCGCCTCGATCGCGCGCCGATGCGTGTCGAGACCCTTGAAGGACGGCAGGAGCGAGGGATGAATGTTGACCATCCGTCCTGACCAGCGGTCGACCAGCACGGGGCCGATGACGCGCATGTAGCCTGCCAGCACGACGAACTCGGCGCCGAAGCCCATGAAGGCCTCGTGGATCGCGGCGTCGTGGTCGCCTCGGCTGGCGAAGTCCTCGCGGCGGATGAGCTTGGCGGCGATTCCGTTGGTCTGTGCGAAGACCAGCCCGGCGGCATCGGGGTTGTCCGACACGACGCCGGCGATCTCGAACGGCGCGCCGGCTTCCTTCGACGCCGCGTGAAGGGCCGAGAGGTTCATTCCGCGGCCGGAGATGGCGACGGCGATCCTGCGGCGTGTCGTCATAGGCCGATCGCTCCCCTGTAGATCACGCCCACGTCGTGCCGCGGCACGATGCGGCCGACGGGCATGACCGTTTCGCCGGCCTGCTGCAGCACCGCCGCAACCTGCGCCGCCTGCCCGGACGCGACCACGATCACCATGCCGATGCCGCAGTTGAAGGTGCGCATCATCTCCTCGGGCGCGACGCCTCCCGCCTTCGACAGCCAGGAGAAAACCGGAGGGACGTCTATCGCCGCAAGGTCGAGCTCGGCGGCATAGTCCTTGGGCAGCACGCGCGGGATGTTGTCGGGGAACCCGCCGCCAGTGATGTGGGCGAGCGCCTTGATGCCGTGAGTCGTGCGGATGGCTTCCAGGATCGACCGCACGTAGATGCGTGTGGGGGTGAGCAGGGCTTCGCCGAGCGACAGGCCTTCTGCGAACGGTGCGGGTGCGTCCCATCCGAGACCCGAATTGGCGACGATCCGTCGCACGAGCGAGAACCCGTTTGAGTGGACGCCCGACGAGGCGAGCCCCAGAAGCACGTCGCCTTCAACGATGTCGTCGGTCGGCAGCAATTGTCCGCGTTCGGCTGCCCCGACGGCGAAGCCGGCGAGATCATAGTCGCCATCGCGGTACATGCCGGGCATTTCGGCGGTCTCGCCGCCGATCAGCGCGCAGCCCGCCATGCGGCAACCCTCGGCGATGCCGCCGACGATCGATGCCCCCTGGTCGGGGTCGAGCTTGCCGGTGGCGAAATAGTCCAGGAAGAAGAGCGGTTCCGCACCCTGCACGACGAGGTCGTTCACGCACATGGCGACCAGGTCGATTCCGACCGTGTCGTGCTTGCCGGCGTCGATCGCGACCTTGAGCTTGGTTCCGACGCCGTCATTCGCGGCGACGAGCACCGGGTCGCTGAAGCCCGCGGCCTTGAGGTCGAACAGCCCGCCGAAGCCGCCGATCTCGCCGTCGGCGCCGGGCCGGCGCGTCGCGCGCACCAGCGGCTTGATCTTCTCGACCATCAGGTTGCCGGCGTCGATGTCGACACCGGCATCCGCGTAGGTGAGGCCGTTGCGCGGGTGGGACATGGGCTCGCGTTCGTGCCGTTTGATCGAGCCCGGCTCATCGCATGAAGCCGCTGCCGCCGCAAGGCGAGCGCGCGGGGTGCGGCTTATCGGAACTTGCCTCCAAAACAGGCATGCCCCATCTTGGCGGCATGTTCGACGCGGCGGTCGAAAGGTGACGATACCCAACATCATCACGCTGATGCGTTTTTTTCTCGTGCCGGGAGTGGTCTTCGCCCTCCTGACGCAGAACGTCGGCTGGGCTTTCGCCGGCTTCCTGCTCGCGGGCATTTCCGACGGGGTCGACGGCTTCATCGCGCGGCACTTCAACCAGCGCTCGCGGCTGGGCGCCTATCTCGACCCGATGGCCGACAAGCTTTTGCTGGTCAGCGTCTTCGTGGTGCTGGGTCTGATGGGCGAATTGCCGCTGTGGCTCGTCATCCTTGCGGTGTCGCGGGATGCGTTGATCGTCGCGGCCGTGATGCTCTCGACCATCATGGGCCATCCTGTCGAGATGCGCCCGCTGATGGTGTCGAAGGCAAACACGGCGGTGCAGATCACGCTCGCCGCGGTCGTGCTGGGCGAGCTTGCCTTCGATATCTCGCTATCCTTCACCCGACCCGGCCTGATTTACCTGTCCGGGCTCTTGACCGCCGCTTCGGCAGGCGCCTATCTCGTCGGCTGGCTGAGGCACATGAGCGGTCATGGCGAAACCGACGTCCCGCATCGATGAGGAGATCGAGGACGCGCTGGTCGCGGCCAAGTTCCGGCGTCAGATCCGCTTCTGGCTGATCGCCGCTGTCGTCTTCATCGCCTTCGTCTGGCTGTTCTCCGAGATCCTGCTGCCTTTCGTGGCGGGCATGGTGCTGGCCTACTTCCTCGATCCGGTGGCCGACCGACTGCAGCGCGCCGGCCTGTCGCGCTTCATGGCGACCAACGTCATCCTTGCCGGTTTCGTCGTCCTCTTCGCGCTGGCGCTGATCATCGTGGTGCCGATCCTGGCCAGCCAGCTGGCGGACCTCGCCACGCGCCTTCCGGGCTACCTGGCCGACCTGCAGGCACTGATCACCAGCCTCGATCCCCAGTGGTTGCAGGACCGGTTCGGCGTCAATGTCGAGGACCTGCGCGAGGCACTGAGATCGCTGCTGGATTCCAGCATCGGCTTCTTCACAGCGATCATGACCGGCATCTGGGATTCGGGCGTGGCGATCGTGAACATCGGCGGTCTTCTCGTGGTGACGCCGGTAGTTGCCTTCTACATGCTGCTCGACTGGGATCGCATGATCGCCAAGATCGACAGCTGGGTGCCCCGAGACTACGTGTCGACGGTCCGCGACCTGGCGCGGCAGATCAACACCGCCACCGCCGGCTTCGTGCGAGGCCAGGGCACGCTGTGCCTCGTTCTCGGCATCCTTTACGCGGTCGGCCTGACCGCCGCCGGGCTCAATTTCGGCATTCTCATCGGCCTGTTTTCGGGCCTGGTCAGCTTCATACCCTATGTCGGGTCGCTGCTCGGCCTCGTGCTTTCGGTCGGTGTCGCCGCCGTGCAGTTCTGGCCGGACTGGACGATGATCGTCGTCGTCGCCGGCATCTTCTTCGTGGGGCAGTTCATCGAAGGCAACATCCTGCAGCCGCGCCTCGTCGGCAAGAGCGTCGGCCTGCACCCGGTATGGCTGATGTTCGCGCTGTTCGCCTTCGGAGCGCTGTTCGGCTTCGTCGGCCTGCTGATCGCCGTACCGGCCGCCGCGGCCGTTGCGGTCCTGGTGCGGTTCGCCATCCAGCGCTATCTGGAATCACCGCTCTATACGGGCCACCACCACGACCTGGAATTGCCGGAAGAGGCGCCGCCGCCGGAGCCCGCTCCGCGACCGCGCGCCCGTCGCGCGCCCCGCAAGAATGCCCGGACGCGATAGGCCGCGCCAGCTGCCGCTCGACCTCGGTCACGAGGAGGCGAGGGGCCGCGACGATCTGGTCGTCACCGCCGCCAATGCCGAGGCCGCTGCGCTTGTCGACCGCTGGCCCGACTGGCCGGGCAACGCCGTCGTCGTCGCCGGCCCGCGCGGCTCCGGCAAGACGCATCTGGGCGAGGCATGGACGGAGCGGGCTGGAGCGTCCGTCTTTCGCCGCGATGCCATCGACCCTTCGGCGGGCGCGTCCGGGCCGGTCTTCGTCGACGACGCCGACGGCCAGGGGCTGGACGAGACGGCGCTTTTCCACCTGCTCAACGCGGCGCGCCAGTCCGGCCACCACGTCCTGCTGACCGCGCGCCGCTTTCCGTCTGCCTGGGGTGTCCGGCTGCCTGACCTGGCATCGCGGCTGAAGGCAGCGCCTACCGTCGAAATACGCGAGCCGGACGACGAACTCCTGGCCGGCGTCATCGCCAAGCTCTTCGCCGATCGTCAGGTGGAGGTCGAGCCGCACGTCATCCAGTTCGTGGTAAGGCGCATCGAACGATCGCTGGCAACCGCCATCGCCGTCGTCGGGAAACTCGACCGGGCGGCCTTCGAGACCAAGAGCCGCATCACCCGCCAGCTTGCCGCGACGGTGGTCGGCGCCATGGATGCCGGTCAGGCGGAGCTGGACCTATGAGGTCGGGACCTCAGCTCCCGTAGTCCTCGCAGAAGTCCGGCGCGTCGTTGCCGAGCATCGAGCAGCCGCGGGCGATCTCGTCCCAGATCATCTGGCAGGAATTTTCGGCGTTGCAGGGCGGGTTCGTGGCCGGCGACACCTCGATGCAGTGCTCGACATAGGTCTTGGAATCCTCGGGGCCGGCTTCCTGGAGGCATGTGGCCGCCCAGGCCTGCGTCGTCAGCCCGAGCGCGAAGAAGGTGGTGACGGCGAGCGAGAAGCGCATGGGAACACCTCGTGCAGAATCCCTGGGTGAAGAATCCCTGGATCGATTCTCTGCCAGCCTTGCGCCGGAAGCAAGAGCGGCGGAGACCGGGGCCGCATGACGCGGCCCCGGCGGCGTGGCTACTTCCTGCCCATCGCGGCTCGCCGCTCCTCGGCCGTGAAGTCGGACGGCGCTGCCGGATTCTCGACATACGCGCGCGCCATCCTGGCTGCGGCCCGCATCACGGACGGCATCATGGCAGGCTTGAAGTCCATCGTCTGGCTGGCGGCGACGCCCCGCGTCGCGCCTTCCGCGAAGGCGTCCTGGTTGGCGCCGAGGTAGATGACCAGCCAGCTGTTCTCCTTCTGAACGCGCTCCAGCAGCTTCCTGACTGCGTCCCGCGAAAACTCCTTCGAGGCGTTTTCGAGCCCGTCGGTCAGGATGACGAAGGCCACGCCCTCGTCCTTGTGCCGATCGACCTTCTCGATCGCCTGCACCGTGCTGCCGATCGCGTCGTTGAGCGGCGTCATGCCGCGCGGCACGAACATCTCCCGCGTGAGGGCCGGCATGTACTTGGCGTCCCGGGCGTCAAAGATCAGGTCGATGCTCTGGTCGTCGAAAATGGTGAGCGAAATCCGTGCTGAAAGTTTCTCCTGGGTTCTCAACGAGTTGACGTATTCGTTGAACGCGCTGATCGCGGTGTCGCGACATGACTCCATCGAGCCCGAGCGGTCGAGCAGGATGTGCGCATAGAGTCGTTTGGTAGCCATTGGCTTGCTTCTCCGGATGACGGCATTCGCGCCGCTTGAATGACGTAACGTGACGTCACGTCTCCGGTGTCGCGCGGCATTGGGGCGGATTCGCGCCGGCTTTCGGGCGGCGGCGCTGGACGAGATGGCGATCCCGACAGGATTCGAACCTGTGACCATCGGCTTAGAAGGCCGGTGCTCTATCCAGCTGAGCTACGGGACCACTCTGGCCGGAAAGGCTCCGGCCGCCCTGTCAGTGCGTCCAGGGCATCTTCCGGTCATAGCGGAAATTGTCCGAGTACGAAATCTGCCGCCGCTTCGGCTCCTTCGGCACGTCCACCCGGTAGGGGATGCCATTGCGCTCGGCATAGGCAACCGCCGCGTCCGCCGTCTCGAATGTCAGCCTGACCTGGCTCTTCATGTCGCCGGACGTCGTGTAGCCCATCAGCGGGTCGATCTTGCGACGCGCCTCGGGCTCGAACTCCAGGATCCAGTGTCCGGTCTTTCCCTTGCCGGACTGCATGGCGGTGCGGGCGGGGCTGTAGATGCGGGCGGACATGGATCACCTCGGTTGCCGGCGGAGGTTTCGCCGAAACCGCCGCCCCCGTCAATCTTGTGTCGCGTCGATTGGGAGAGGGCGGGAACGGCTGGTCGGAGTGGCAGGATTCGAACCTGCGACCCCCTGATCCCAAATCAGGTGCGCTACCAGGCTGCGCTACACTCCGGACCGCGCGCCTCTCTATTGTCTCTGCGCTGCGGGCGCAAGGCGCAACAAGTTCCGGAAAAGGTTGATTGCGCCGGTCCATGCCCAAATTCGACCATGATCGGGGCGCGAGTGGATCACCGTCCCCTCAGGCAACACATGGGTTGGGCAAGCCGGCGCCCCGCGTCGGCCCGTGTCGTCATTCGTGGCGACAATGGAACGAAAACAAGGCCCCGGTGTTTGTGCCAACAGGTGTTTCTGCCGACAGGTGTTTCTGCCGGCAGGTGTTTCTGCCGGCAGGTGGTTTCCGCGGAGGAGAGATGAGATGCAGACCGACAACGCAATCGCCCCGCTGGTCCTGATCTGCGCGAGCCTCGTCGTCGCGGTCGCCTTCTCGGGCTCGCTGTTCTGGTAGGTCTTCAGGCCGCCGCCGCGGCTGCGAGCCCGGCTGCGATGTCCGCCTTGAGGTCCTCGATGTCCTCGAGGCCAATCTGCAGGCGGATCAGCGGTCCCTCGTAGAGGCCCTTGGCGATCGTCCGGTCCGACAGGTTGCTGTTCACCGCAAGGCTCTCGTAGCCGCCCCATGAAAAGCCCAGTCCGAATATCTTGAGCGCGTCGAGGAAAGCGTGCGCCTGCTTCGTGCCGCCGCCTGCCAGCACGATCGAGAAGATGCCGCTTGCGCCCTTGAAGTCCCGCTTCCAGAGCGCATGCCCCGCATGGCTTTCCAGTCCCGGATGCAGGACACGCGATACGCCCTTCTGCCCCTCCAGCCAGCGCGCGATCTCGAGCGCGCTCCGCTGGTGGTGGCCCAGCCTCAACCCCATGGTCCGCAGTCCGCGCAGCGTCTGGTAGGCATCGTCGGGGCCGGACGGGATGCCGAGGCCGAGGAACGCTTCCCAGAGCCGTGGCCAGGCCCGCTCGTTGGCGGAGACGAAGCCGATCAGCACGTCCGAGTGACCTGCCGGGTATTTGGTCGCGGCGTGGATCGAGACGTCGACGCCAAAATCCAGCGGCCGGAAATAGAGCGGCGTCGCCCAGGTGTTGTCCATCATGACGATCGCGCCGCGGGCGTGCGCGACGGCCGAGATGGCGGGGATGTCCTGCATCTCGAACGTGTGCGACGCGGGCGACTCGGTGAAGACGACCTTGGTGTTGGGCCGCATCAGCGCCTCGATGCCGGCACCGATCGTCGGATCGTAGTATTCGACCTGCACGCCGTAGCGGGCGAGCATCGTGTTCGCGAAGTTGCGGGTCGGCGAATAGACGGAATCGGTGATCAGCACGTGGTCGCCGGCCGCCAGGAACGCCAGCAGCGGCACGAAGACGGCGGCGAGACCGGACGGGACGATGATCGTGCCCTTGGAGCCTTCGAGTTCGTCCACCGCGGCGGCGAGCGCGTCGGAGGTCGGCGTGCCGCGCGTGCCGTAGGTGTATTTCTGGGCGCGGGCGGCCATGGTTGCGGCGTCGGGGAACAGCACGGTGGACGCGTGGACGACCGGCGGATTGACAAAGCCGAAATAGCTGTGTGGATCGTGCCCCGAATGCGCCAGCCTCGTGTTCGCGCCCCAGTTCGTTCGATCGCTTGCGGCCATGGCACCCACTTCTCCTGAATTGCGCGACACGGATAAGTCGCCTCCGCCGGCGGTGCAACGGTCCACGACGGCTCGCGGCGTTGGGCCGAAGCTGTTCGCCGGGTTGCCCGCCCGGCTCTCTGCCACGACGGTCGCAGCCTGGACGAGGCTCCGGCGGCCGGCGCGCCGGGACTACGCGGTCTGGTCGCGCGCCATGACGGTGTTGGCGCTGTGCTTCGCGGCGGCCGTTCCGGTCGCCGCACTTTTCGACCGCGCGGCGATCCTGTTCGTGCGCGGCTCGGATGCGGACATCCTCGACTGGCTCCATGCCGTCACCGACATCGGCCGTTCGCACTGGTACTTGGTGCCTGCGTCGCTGGTGCTGTTCTGGATCGCGGCGCGCGACTGGACGCGCTCCACGGCCTCGGCCAGGGCGCGGCTTGCGCTCGTCTATTCGCAGGCGGGATACGCGTTCGCCGCCATTGCGCTCAGCGGCCTTGCGGTCAACGTGCTCAAGGTCATCTTCGGCCGCCAGCGGCCGGCCGGGCTCGATTCCTTCGGAGCCTGGGCGTTCGAGCCCTTCACCACCGGATACATCAACGCCAGCTTCCCGTCGGGGCACTCCACGACGATGGGCGCGGTCGCCGCCATTCTCATTCTCTGGTTCCCCCGCTGGTGGCTGGTCATCGCGGAGGTGTGCTTCGTGTTGGCTGCAAGCCGCATCGCCGCGCAGGCGCACTACCCGTCCGACGTCGTTGCCGGCTTCGGCTTCGGCCTTGTGGCGGCGCTGACGTTGGCCCGATGGCTGGCTGCGCGCGGCGTCGGCTTCCGGGCCGTCTCCGACCGGTTCCTGCCCCCGGTTGCGACACGTCGCGCGGACTCCGTCGGTCGCTGAAACATCCTAGCCGAACAATTGTTTGCGCCGCTTTCCGTCGCAGCGAGACGAGGTTTCCCCTGCGGCTGGCCCAATCGACCATTATTACTTGACCCGGAAGGAATAATCGCCTTCGATGAGGGCAGTGAACGGGAGGGAAGCGCGCGTCAACTGGATGCGCCGTCGTCATCGCAACGGTGGCGATGGGGTATGCTTCCGACGGGAACTGCTCCGGGACATAGAACCCGGTGATAACAACGAGACAGAGGGTTGTCGGTATGAAACACCTAGTAGCAGGGATTGTTGCCGTAGGCGGGCTGACCATGGCTGCCACCGCGGCGTCGGCGGGTACGCTTGACGACGTGAAGGCGAAGGGCTTCGTGCAGTGCGGCGTCAACACCGGCCTCGCCGGCTTTGCGGCTCCGAACGACAAGGGCGAGTGGACGGGCTTCGACGTCGACCTGTGCAAGGCCGTCGCGGCCGCCATCTTCGGCGACGCGACCAAGGTCAAGTACACGCCGACCACCGCCAAGGAGCGCTTCACCGCGCTGCAGTCGGGCGAGATCGATCTGCTGGCCCGCAACACCACCTGGACGCTGAGCCGCGACACCGCGCTCGGCTTCAACTTCGCCGGCATCAACTACTATGACGGCCAGGGCTTCATGATCAACGCCAAGAGCCTGCAGGGCGTGAACTCGGCGCTGCAGCTGTCGGGCGCTTCGGTCTGCGTGCAGACCGGCACGACGACCGAGCTCAACCTGGCCGACTACTTCCGCGCCAACAACATGCAGTACAACCCGGTGGTCTTCGAGAAGCTCGAAGAGGTCAACGCTGCCTATGACTCGGGTCGTTGCGACGTCTACACGACCGACCAGTCGGGCCTGTACGCGATCCGTCTGACGCTGACCAACCCGGCCGACCACGTCGTGCTTCCGGAGATCATCTCCAAGGAGCCGCTCGGTCCGGCAGTGCGCCAGGGCGACGATCAGTGGTTCGATGTCGTCAAGTGGACGCTGAACGCGCTGATCACTGCCGAGGAACTGGGCATCACCCAGGCCAATGTCGAGGAGATGAAGGCGTCGGCCAACCCCGAGATCAAGCGCATCCTCGGCCAGGAAGCCGACTCGAAGCTCGCCGCCGACCTCGGCCTGCCGAACGAGTGGGTCGTTTCGATCGTCAAGTCCGTAGGCAACTACGGCGAGGTGTTCGAGCGCAACATCGGCCAGGGCTCCGACCTGAAGATCGCTCGCGGCATCAACGCGCTGTGGAGCAAGGGCGGCCTGCAGTACGCGCCTCCGATCCGCTGATCGCATAAGGCACGGGGGAAGGCGGCTGGTCCGCCTTCCTCCTCCTTCGCTTCGGGGATCAAGGGGGCAGCATGGCGCAGGTAACGATCGGCGGCGACGAACCCGCCAGGGCGTCGTTCATCAACGACCCGAAGGTTCGCGGCATCTTCTACCAGGTTGTCGTCTTCGTTCTCCTCGTCGTCGCCATCTACTGGATCGTCGGCAACACCATAGAGAACCTCCGCCGGGCCAACATCGCGTCTGGTTTCGCCTTTCTCAACGGCCGCGCCGGCTTCGATGTCAGTCAGTCCCTGATCGACTACACTTCCGACTCGACTTTCGGCCGCGCCCTGCTCGTCGGCCTCATCAACACGCTGGTGGTTGCCGTGACCGGCATCGTCACGGCGTCCGTCATCGGCTTCATGATCGGCATCGGCCGCCTGTCGCGGAACTGGCTCATCCAGAAGATCTGCACGGTCTATGTCGAGGTCTTCCGCAACATCCCGCCGCTGCTCGTCATCTTCTTCTGGTACCTCGGTGTCCTGTCCGTGCTGCCGTTGCCGAGGAACAGCATCGACCTTCCTCTCGGCGGCTACCTGAACAGCCGTGGCCTGTTCCTGCCGAAAGCGCTGTGGGGCGACGGCGCCTGGCTCGTCCTGGTCGCGCTCGTTCTTGCCATCGGCATGGCATTCTTCGTGGCCAGGCGCGCCCGCGCCCGCCAGATGGCCACCGGCCAGCAGTTCCCGGTGTTGTGGACTTCCCTCGCTCTGATCGTCGGGCTGCCGCTGCTGGCGCTGATCGTGACGGGCTTCCCCGTCACCTTCGAGTTTCCGACCCAGTCGACCTTCAATCTCGTCGGTGGGCTGCAGGTCACGCCGGAGTTCATCGCGCTCTATCTGGCCCTGTCATTCTACACGGCGTCCTTCATCGCGGAGATCGTGCGCGCCGGCATCCTGGGCGTGGCAAAGGGCCAGTCCGAGGCGTCGGCCGCGCTCGGCCTGCGATCCGGGCAGTCGCTCAGGCTGGTCGTCGTCCCGCAGGCCATGCGCATCATCATCCCGCCGCTGACCAGCCAGTTCCTGAACCTCACCAAGAACTCGTCGCTGGCCATTGCCGTCGGCTACGCCGACCTCGTGGCGATCGGCGGCACCATCCTGAACCAGACCGGCCAGTCGATCGAGATCGTCGCGATCTGGATGGTGGTGTACCTGAGCCTCAGCCTCACCACCTCGGTGCTGATGAACTGGTTCAACGCCAAGATGGCGCTGGTGGAGAGGTAGGTCCATGCAGGAGCACGATCTCTCTTTCGTCCGAACCGAGATGGCGCTGGCGCAGCCCGCGCCGGCAGGTGAGCGCGGCGTCAGCGCCTGGGTGCGCAGGAACCTCTTCGCCACGCCGACCGACTCGGTGCTGACCGTCGTCTCGCTGCTTCTGCTCGTCTGGCTCCTGCCGCCCCTGATCGACTGGGCCTTCATCAGCGCCGCATGGGAAGGCACCGGCCGCGCGGCTTGCGCCACCATCGGGCAGGGCGGCACCCAGCCCGAAGGCTGGTCGGGCGCCTGCTGGCCCTTTGTCGCCGCGAAGTTCGAGCAGTTCATGGTCGGCCGGTACCCGATCGACGAACGCTGGCGCGTCATCCTCGTCGCCGTGATGTTCGTTGCGCTGCTGATACCGCTGATGATCCCCAGGGTGCCCTACAAGGCCTGGAATGCCATTGCCTTCTTCGGCGTGTTCCCGATCGTCGCCTTCTTCCTGCTGGTTGGCGGCTGGTTCGGTCTGGAGCATGTCGAGACGTCGCTCTGGGGCGGCCTGCTGGTCACGCTGGTGCTTTCCTTCGTCGGCATATCGGTGTCGCTGCCGCTCGGCATCCTGCTGGCGCTCGGACGACGCTCCAAGCTGCCGGTGGTCAAGATGCTGTCGGTCATCTTCATCGAGATGATCCGCGGCGTGCCGCTGGTCACCGTGCTGTTCATGGCAAGCGTCATGCTGCCACTCTTCCTGCCGCCGGGCACGACTTTCGACAAGCTGCTGCGCGCCCTGGTCGGCGTCGCCATCTTCGCCTCGGCCTATATGGCGGAAGTCGTCCGCGGCGGCCTGCAGGCCATCCCGAAGGGACAGTACGAAGGCGCGTCGTCGCTCGGGCTCGGCTACTGGCAGTCGATGTTGCTGATCGTGCTGCCGCAGGCGCTGAAGCTGGTCATCCCCGGCATCGTCAACACCTTCATCGGCCTCTTCAAGGACACCAGCCTCGTGTCGATCATCGGCATGTTCGACCTCCTGGGCGTGGTCCGCCAAGCCTTCTCCGACACCAACTGGGCGACGGCCCAGACGCCGATGACCGGTCTCGTCTTTGCCGGTTTCGTCTTCTGGATCTTCTGCTTCGGCATGTCGCGCTATTCGATCTTCATGGAGAGACGGCTCGATACGGGCCATCGCAAGTAACGCACACCAACAACGAAGAGCCACGAAAAGGGGAACGTTCGATGGCCACAGAAAACACGGTCAGCGCCGAGGACATCAGTGTCGACCGGTCAAAGATGCAGGTCTCGACGACCGACGTCGCGATCGAGATCGTCGGCATGCACAAGTGGTATGGCGACTTCCACGTCCTGAAGGACATCAACCTCAAGGTCATGCGCGGCGAGCGCATCGTCATCTGCGGTCCGTCGGGCTCCGGCAAGTCGACGATGATCCGCTGCATCAACCGCCTGGAGGAACACCAGAAGGGCAGGATCGTCGTCGACGGCAAGGAGCTCACCAACGATCTGAAGAAGATCGACGAGGTGCGCCGCGAGGTCGGCATGGTGTTCCAGCACTTCAACCTGTTCCCGCATCTGACGATCCTGGAGAACTGCACGCTCGCGCCGATCTGGGTGCGCAAGATGCCGCGCAAGCAGGCCGAGGAAGTCGCGATGCACTTCCTCAAGCGCGTCAAGATCCCCGAGCAGGCGGGCAAGTATCCGGGCCAGCTCTCCGGCGGTCAGCAGCAGCGCGTGGCGATCGCCCGCTCGCTCTGCATGAACCCGCGCATCATGCTGTTCGACGAGCCGACTTCGGCGCTCGACCCGGAGATGATCAAGGAAGTGCTGGAGACCATGGTCGACCTCGCCGAGGAGGGCATGACCATGCTCTGCGTCACGCACGAGATGGGCTTCGCCCGCAAGGTCGCGAACCGCGTGATCTTCATGGACCAGGGCCAGATCGTCGAGCAGAACACGCCGACCGAATTCTTCGAGCACCCCAAGCACGAGCGCACGAAGCTGTTCCTCAGCCAGATCCTGCACTGATCGCTGCCGGTGGCTGCCTGTCGGCGGCCGCCAGCCCCGTTCAGTCGGGGCGCTTCCAGCCGTAGAGCCAGTCGAGGTCCCTGGCGAGGCGCTGCGGCGAGCGGCTTTTCAGCACGAGATTGCGTCCGAGCGCGGTGATGCCGCGTGCATGCCAGGCGCGTTCGTTGAGCGCGCCCCGCTTGGCGACGCGGGCGATGCGCGGCCGTCGCTCCACCTCCCATGCACCGAGCGCGCGCGGCAGGTCGGCAGGCGATGCCGCCACGAAATCGGCGAGCCTGACCGCGTCCTCGACCGCCATGGCGGCGCCCTGTGCGGCATAGGGCATCATCGCGTGGGCGGCATCGCCGATTAGCGCCACGCCGCCGGGAATCGTCCACGGCATTGCCGTCTCCACCGTATGCAGCGGCCAGGCGGTCCAGTTGGCAATGCCCTGGACCAGTGAGCGCAGCTTCGGCGCTGCGCGCGCGAATGCCTTGTGCGCGCCGGCCGCGTCCTCGCGGGCCGACCAGCTTTCCTTCGTCTCGGCACCCTTGGCGATCGCGACGAGATTGAGCGAACCGCCCGCCCGAACCGGATAGCAGACGAGATGCGCGTCGCGATGCAGGAAGGCGGTGACGTCGCCCTGCGCGCCGAGTTCGGCCAGAAGCGCCGCCTGCGGGCTTTCGGTGCGGATCGTTGAGCGCCAGGCGATGCGGCCGGAGAACCGGCTCCTGCCTGCTTCGCCGGCAAGGCCGCGGATCGTTGACCAGACGCCGTCGGCGCCGACCAGCAGCAGCCCCTTCGCCTCGAAGATGCGCCCGTCGACGTCGATCGACGCCGTGATGCCAAGCGGATGGATCGCCATGTCGCGCACCGTCGCGCCGGTGGTGAGCGTGATGTCCGCCTCGCGCGCCACCATCGAAAGCAGCGCGCTCTGCAGGTCGGCGCGGTGGAGGACGAGATAGGGCGAGCCCCAGCGTCCCTCGGCGTCGCCGCCGAGCGGCACCGAGGCGAGCTTCGTCAGCGCGCGCGACCGTCCGCTGCGCAGAACGACCGCCGTCGGGTGGCTGGCGGCGGGCAGCATGGCGTCGAGCAGGCCGAGTTCGTCCAGCGCGCGCGTCGCATTCGGCGACAGCTGGATGCCGGCCCCGACCTCTTCGAGCTTCGGCGACTTCTCGTAGACGCGGACGGAAAAGCCCTTTCGGGCGAACGCCACGGCCGCCACGAGGCCGGCGATGCCTGCGCCCGCGATGATGACCTGCCGCGATATGGGCTCGACCATCGCAGGCTCGCTGCCGTCAGGCAGCCCGGTCGTGGTAGAGCGAGCCTGCCGGACTGGTCTCGTCGGCCTTCAGCGCGTGCGAATAGCGGTAGAGCGTGGAACAGTAGGGGCAGACCTTCTCGGCGTCGGACCCCATGTCCAGGAAGACGTGCGGGTGATCGAACGGCGGCAGCGCGCCCACGCACATGAATTCCTTGACGCCGATCTCGATGACCGCGTGACCGGCATCGTTCTGGAAATGGGGAATGGATCCGCCCGCCATCTGCTTCTCCTGCCGTGGTCAGCGCCTCCCGCGTTTGCAGCATGGCAAGCCTCTTTGCAAGCGGTGTGAAATGAAACTGTCGCACAAGCATGCGACGGGGTAGGGTGCGAAGGGCATGCCGCCCGTCGTTGAAGGCGCGCGCCCCGCGAACGGACCATCCATGAACGAACTGAAGCCGATCCACACCGACTTCGCCGAAATCGGCCATGTGGCGGACAAGGCGGGCAACCCGGACCGCTTCGTCAACCGCGAGTTCTCGTGGCTGCAGTTCAACCGGCGCGTCCTGGAGGAATCGGAGAACGCCCGCCACCCGCTTCTGGAGCGCGTACGCTTCCTGTCGATCTCGGCGGCCAACCTCGACGAGTTCTTCATGGTCCGCGTGGCTGGCCTCGCAGGCCAGGTGCGCGAAGGCATCGCAACCCGCAGCCCCGACGGGCGTACGCCTGCCCAGCAGCTTGAGCAGATCCTGCGGGAGGTGGAACGTCTCCAGGAAGACCAGCAGAAGTCGCTTGCGACGCTGGCCGTCCTCCTGAAGAAGCAGGGTATCGAGAAGGTCGGGCCGGAGGCGCTCTCCAAGGACGAGCGCGCCTGGCTGGAGGAGCATTTCCTCGATCAGGTCTTCCCGGTTCTGACGCCGCTGTCGATCGACCCGGCGCACCCTTTCCCTTTCATCCCCAACCTCGGCTTCTCGATCGCGTTGCAGCTGCGCCACAAGAAGAACAAGGAGGAGATGACGGCCCTCCTGCGCCTGCCGCAGGCCCTGAGGCGATACATCCGCCTGCCTGACCGCAAGGGGCAGGTGCGCTTCATCCCGCTCGAGGACACGGTTGCCACCTTCATCGGCAAGCTGTTTCCGGGCTACGTGGTCACGGGTTCGGGCACGTTCCGTATCATCCGCGACTCGGACATCGAAGTGGAAGAAGAGGCCGAGGACCTTGTGCGCCTGTTCGAGACGGCGCTGAAACGCCGCCGGCGCGGCTCGGTGATCCGCATCGAGTTCGATTCAAGCATCCCGGCCGAACTCCGCGACTTCGTGGCGAGCGAAACCGGCGTTTCGTCCAGCCGCGTCTCGGTGCTGACCGGCCCGCTGGCGCTCAGCCAGATTTCGGAGATCGCAGCGCTGCCGCGCGACGATCTGAAATTTCCTCCCTACAATCCACGCTTTCCCGAGCGCATCCGCGACCGGGGCGGCGATTGCTTCGCGGCGATCCGGGAGAAGGACATCGTCGTCCACCACCCGTACGAGTCGTTCGACGTGGTGGTCCAGTTCCTGCGGCAGGCGGCGCTCGACCCGGATGTCGTGGCCATCAAGCAGACGCTCTACCGCACCTCCAACGACAGTCCGATCGTCCGCGCGCTGATCGACGCGGCCGAGGCCGGCAAGTCGGTCACCGCGCTTGTCGAACTGAAGGCCCGCTTCGACGAGGAGGCCAACATCCGCTGGGCGCGCGACCTCGAGCGCGCCGGCGTACAGGTCGTTTTCGGCTTCATCGAGTTGAAGACCCACGCCAAGATGTCGCTGGTCGTGCGGCGCGAGGACGGCAGGCTGCGCAACTACTGCCACCTCGGCACCGGCAATTACCACCCGATCACCGCGCGTTTCTATACCGACCAGTCGTTCTTCACCTGCGACCCTGCGCTGGCGCATGACGTCGCGCTGATCTTCAACTTCATCACGGGCTATGCCGAGCCGACCGGCGAGATGAGGATCGCGCTGTCGCCCTTCACGCTGCGCAACCGCATCCTCGGCCACATCGAGCAGGAGATCGGCCACGCGCGCGCCGGCAAGCCTGCCCGCATCTGGATGAAGATGAATTCGCTCGTCGACCCGACCGTCATCGACGCGCTCTACGAGGCGAGCCGGGCTGGCGTCGAGATTGACCTCGTCGTGCGCGGCATCTGCTGTCTGAGGCCGCAGGTTCCGGGGCTCTCGGAGAACATCCGGGTCAAGTCGATCGTCGGCCGCTTCCTCGAGCACGGCCGCATCTATTGCTTCGGCAACGGCCACGGCCTGCCGTCGGACGAGGCGCTTGTCTATATCGGTTCGGCCGACATGATGCCGCGCAACCTCGACCGCCGCGTGGAGACTTTGGTCCCGATCACCAACCCGACGGTGCACGAGCAGATCCTCGGCCAGATCATGCTCGGAAACATCATGGACAACCAGCAGAGCTTTGAAGTATTGCCCGACGGCACGTCGCGGCGGATGCGGCCGGAGGAGGGCGAGGAGCCCTTCAACGCGCAGGAGTACTTCATGACCAACCCCAGCCTTTCGGGCCGGGGCGACGCCTTGAAGAGCCATGCGCCCAAGCGCATCGCCCAGTTCAAGCGGCAGAAGAAGGTGAAAGCCTCGGATGAGACTCCAAAGGCCTAGACCCACCGCCAGAACGTTTTGCCGACGCAAAGTCTGCGCATGATTCCCGCTTCGCAGGGCCGCCTGCAGGACCGCGTGCCGGTGTCGGTGATCGACATCGGCTCCAACTCGATCCGCCTCGTGATCTACGAGGGGATCGCGCGCTCCCCCACCATCCTGTTCAACGAGAAGATGCTGGCCGGCCTCGGCAAGGGCATCGTCTCCACCGGTCGGCTGGACCCGGAAGGCGTCAACCGCGCCATCGAGGAGTTCCGCCGCTTTCGTGCTCTTTCCGAGCAGGCCAACGCTGAACAGCTCTACGTCATCGCCACCGCCGCCGCGCGCGAGGCGCAGAACGGCATGGATTTCATCCATAGGGTCGAGAACATCCTCGGCACCGAGATCCGGGTCCTCTCGGGACGCGAGGAAGCCTACTATTCCGCGCTGGGCATCATCTCCGGCTTCCATCGGCCCGACGGCGTCGTCGGCGACCTCGGCGGTGGCAGCCTCGAGCTTGTCGACGTCGTAGGCACGCGCATCGGCGACGGCATCACGCTGCCGCTCGGCGGCCTCCGGTTGCAGGACATGGCGAAGAACTCGCTCGCCGCCGCGGCGAAGATCGTGGAGACGGAGATCCGTCGTTCGACCCTGCTGTCGGCGGGGCAGGGGCGTACCTTCTACGCCGTCGGTGGCACCTGGCGAAATCTGGCGCGCCTGCACATGAACGCGACCGACTACGCACTCCCGGTGATGCATCACTACGAGATGGACGTGCAGCAGTCGGCGGCTTTCCTGAAGCAGGTCGCGCGCGGCGACATCGACAAGGTGCGCGGCATCGACAGGGTCTCGAAGAGTCGCCGCGCGCTGTTGCCCTATGGCGCACTCGTCCTTCAGGAAATCATCGCGGCGATGAAGCCGTCGAAGGTCGTGGTCTCCGCCCAGGGCGTGCGCGAGGGGTTCCTTTATTCCCTGCTGTCACCCGAGGAGCAGGCGGCCGATCCGCTGATTTCGGCGGCCGAGGAACTCGCGGTGCTGCGCTCACGCTCGGTCGCGCATGCGCACGAGCTTGCCGAGTGGTCGGGGGCAAGTTTTCGCGCCTTCGGTATTGAGGAAACCGACGACGAGGCCCGCTACCGGCGTGCCGCATGCCTGCTGGCCGACATCGGCTGGCGTGCCCACCCGGAATATCGGGGTACGCAGTCGCTCAACATCATCGCCCATGCGTCGTTCATCGGCGTCGACCATCCGGGCCGAGCCTACCTGGCGCTGGCGACCCTGTTCCGTCATGAAGGCGTGTTCGAGGAGGCGATCGGACCCGAATTGAGGGCGCTCGCCGGGCCGCGCCTGCTGGAGCGCGCCCGCCTGCTCGGTGCCATGCTGCGCGTCGTCTATCTGCTCTCGGCGTCGATGCCGGGACTGATCCCCAGGCTGCGCTGGGAACCGCGGCCCAATAACGGACTCGCCTTGGTGATCCCAGCCTCGCACAGGTCGCTCGACGGCGAGCGGCCGTCGGGCCGCCTTGCCCAACTTGCCCGCATCACGGGCCGGGAACTGTCGCTCGTCGTCGCGGGATAGGCGCTATTCCGCCGCGGCGGGCAGGTCGAACACCCGGATTTTCCGCTTCTGGAAACGCAGCGCGATCTCGCCGCGCACCAGCTTCAGCGCCTCATTGCCGAACACTTCGCGCCGCCAGCCCGAAAGCGCAGGCACGTCTGCCTTCTCGCCGTCGGCCGCGATGCGGTCGATGTCGTCGCTGGAGGCCAGCACCTTCGCCGCGACGCCTTCGCGTTCGGCGATCATGCGCAGCAGGACCTTCAGAAGCTCGGCGGCGGCGCTGGTGCCTTCCTGCGACTGCGCCTGGCGCGGGATCGAGGGCAGGTTCTCCCTGGGCAGGGCAAGCGCGGCGTTGACGGCGCCCAGCATGGATGTCGCGGTCTGCGACCGCTCCCAGCCCTTCGGCGTGGTCCGCAGCCTGCCGAGCGCCACGGCGTCGCGCGGCTGCTGCTGGGCGATCTCGAAGATCGCGTCGTCCTTCAGGACGCGCTGGCGCGGCACGTTGCGATCGCGGGCCTCGAACTCGCGCCAGGTCGCCAGCGCCTGCACCACGGCCAGTTCGAGCGGCTTGCGGACGCGCAGCTTCAGCCGCTTCCAGGCGTCCTCGGGATGCGGGTCGTAGGTTTCCCGGGCGGTCAGGACCTCCATCTCCTCGTTCAGCCAGTGGGCGCGGCCCTCGCGCTCCAGTTCGGCCTTCAGGTGGAGGTAGACGTCGATCAGGTGCGTGACGTCGGCCAGCGCGTATTCCAGCTGTTTCTCGGACAGCGGCCGGTGCCGCCAGTCGGTGAAGCGCGACGACTTGTCGAGATGACGGCCGGTCACCCTCTGGACCAGCTGGTCGTACGACACGCTGTCGCCGAAGCCGCAGACCATCGCCGCCACCTGCGTGTCGAAGATCGGGTGAGGGATTCGGTCGGAGAGGTTGAAGATGATCTCGATGTCCTGCCGCGCGGCGTGGAACACCTTGAGGATCGCCTCATTCGACATGAGGTCCAGGAACGGCTTCAGGTCGAGTCCCGGCGCGAGCGGGTCGATCAGCGCGCTGACGCCGGGCGCGGCGATCTGCACGAGGCAGAGTTCCGGCCAGAACGTGGTCTCGCGGATGAATTCGGTGTCGACGGTGACGAAATCGGACTGGGAAAGCGCGCGGATCGCTGCTTCGAGGTCGCTTTGGGTGGTGATCAGGTCCATCGCGATGCTTTTAGGGGGAAGTCGCCCGCCGCCTCAATCCCCTCGATCACGAAATCGTAAGCGCGGGCGAGAATGGCCTACGGCTTTTCGTTCGATTTGCCGCTGTCGTTCGTCCGCCGCGCCAGCCTGGCGAACACCGGCGACGTCCTCAGCATGGCGATGAAGCGGCCGCGCCGGCTGTCCGGCGCCGATCGCGCGCCCATGCGATAGAGGATGATGACGATCAGCGCGGCATAGACGACGGCCGAGAACAGGAAGAGCGACTGCGGTCCGAATGCTTCCATCACCCAGGAGGCGGCGAACGGCCCGCCGATCGCGCCGAATGAGTAGAACAGCATCAGCGCCGCGTTGACGAGGACGAACTCGTCCTTGTCCGCCCGGTCGTTGGCATGGGCCGCGGAGAGCGAGAACATCGGCATCGCGAAGGACCCGAACAGGAACACGAAGACGAAGTTCAGGAACGGATCGTTGCCGGCGATGAAGGCGAGGCCGAGCCCGCACATCATCGCCGAGGCAGTGGTCACCAGCAGCACGCCGCGGCGGTCCCACCGGTCGGAGAAATAGCCGAGCGGATATTGGATCACCGCGCCGCCGATGATCGACACCGACACGAACGTCACCACGTCGGTCACCGACATGCCGATCGCCTCGGCATAGACGGGGCTCATGGTCCTGAACGCGCTGTTGGTGACGCCGACGGCGATGCAGGCGATGGCCGCAAGCGGCGAGATGCGCCAGGCGCGGCCGAGGTCGAGCTTGACGTCATCGGGCGTGGTCGGGTTCGAACGGTCGCCCAGCGACACGGGCACGAGCGACAGCGTGATCATGATCGACATCACGCCGAAGATCGCGAAGCCGGCGATGCCGAAGACGGGGATCAGGAACTGCGCGCCGGTGACCGAGCCGAGGTCGACGACGCGGTAGACCGCGAGCACCTGCGCGCGGTCGCGGTTCTCGACGCCGGAGTTGAGCCAGCTTTCCATGACGGTGAAGAGACCGGCGAAGCAGAAGCCGGAAACGAAGCGCATCGCCGACCACATGATCGGGTCGATCACCAGGATGAGCATCAGCGTGCCGGCCGAGGCGATGGCTGCCAGCGCCGAGAAGGCCCGGATGTGGCCGACAGCCCTGAGCATCCGCGTGATCGCCAGGCAGCCGAGCAGGAACCCGGCGAAGTAGGACGTCCCCATGAAGCCGATGACGCCGGGCGAAAAGCCTTCCGCGGCGCCGCGCAGCGCGATCACCGTCGACTGGATGCCGTTTCCCCCCAGCAGGATGCCAGCGGCGATGAGGAGGGGGATCAGGGGGCGGATGGAGGACATGATGCTTTCGCCCGTTGTCGGGACGGTTCTCCAGCTATAGTTGCGTCACGCCGGATTGCCAGCAGCAATTCCGACCCGCATTGGTCCAATCCGGCCGTTTGCCTTGACAAATGGGGCCGATGGTGCGCTTTTCGCGCCGCCTTGCGGAGGCCGTTCGCGGCGCCGCGTGAAGCCTTTTCTCGATCAGCCGGAATGCCAGACATGCATCGTTACCGCACCCATACCTGCGGCCAGTTGAAGAAGTCCGACACCGGCGCGAATGTGCGCCTGTCCGGCTGGGTGCATCGCGTGCGCGACCATGGCGGCCTGCTGTTCATCGACCTGCGTGACCACTACGGCCTGACCCAGATCGTCGCCGATCCCGATTCGCCGGCCTTCAAGGCGGCCGAGGCGGTGCGCGGCGAGTGGGTGATCCGCGTCGACGGCGACGTGAAGGCCCGTTCCGCGGAGGCCGTGAACCCCAACCTCGCCACCGGCGAGATCGAGGTCTTCGCCCGCGAGATCGAGGTCCTGTCGGCTGCGAAGGAGCTGCCGCTGCCGGTGTTCGGCGAGCCCGACTATCCCGAGGACGTGCGCCTCAAGTACCGCTTCATCGACCTGCGCCGCGAGACGCTGCACCGGAACATCGTCGCGCGCACGAAGATCATCGCCGAGATGCGCCGCCGTATGGGCGACGCCGGCTTCACCGAATATTCGACGCCGATCCTGACGGCTTCCTCGCCGGAAGGCGCGCGCGACTTCCTGGTGCCGTCGCGCATCCACCCCGGCACCTTCTACGCGCTCCCGCAGGCGCCGCAGCAGTACAAGCAGCTGATCATGGTGTCGGGCTTCGACCGTTACTTCCAGATCGCGCCCTGCTTCCGCGACGAGGACCCGCGCGCCGACCGCCTGCCGGGCGAGTTCTACCAGCTCGACCTGGAGATGAGCTTCGTCGAGCAGGACGACGTGCTGTCGACCATGGAGCCGGTGCTGCGCGGCGTGTTCGAGGCCTTCGCCGAGGGCAAGCCGGTCACGCAGGAATTTCCCCGCATCCCCTACGACAGCGCGATCCGCAAATACGGCTCCGACAAGCCGGACCTGCGCAACCCGATCGAGATGCAGGAAGTGTCGGACCATTTCCGCGGCTCGGGCTTCAAGGTTTTCGCCGGCATCCTGGCCAACGACCCGAAGGCCGAGGTCTGGGCGATCCCGGCGAAGACCGGCGGATCGCGCGCCTTCTGCGACCGCATGAACGCCTGGGCGCAGCAGAACGGCCAGCCGGGGCTGGGCTACATCTTCTGGCGCAAGGAAGGCGAGAAGCTCGAAGGCGCCGGCCCGATCGCCAAGAACATCGGCGACGAGCGCACCGAGGCGGTCCGCCAGCAGCTCGGCCTTGCCGACGGCGACGCGGCGTTCTTCGTCGCGGGCGACCCGGCGAAGTTCTACAAGTTCGCCGGCGAGGCCCGCACGCGCGCCGGCGAGGAACTGAACCTCGTCGACCGCGACCGTTTCGCGCTCTGCTGGATCGTCGATTTCCCGT
>VFQP010001052.1_pt1 | contig 41405 bp, 36 predicted proteins | sample 3512351 | NCBI WGS metagenome assembly VFQP01 (sample SAMN10412372, study PRJNA504923) | tailings metagenome | isolation source: Relicate 1 Philex TSF1 revegetated site | place: Philippines: Tuba, Benguet | collected 2017-08-29
CGTTGAGCGCCAGGATGTTGGTCTGGAAGGCGATGCCGTCGATCACGCCGATGATGTCGCCGATGCGGCGCGAACCCTGCGCGATACGGTCCATGGTGGCCTCGACCTGCGCCACGCCTTCGCCGCCCGCTGTGGCCGCGGCCGCAGCCCGCAGGGCCAGGCCCTGCGCCTCACCCGCCGTGCCGGCGTTGCGCTGCACCGTGTCGTTCAGGCCATCCATGGCGGCGGCCGTCTGCTGCAGGCCGGCAGCCTGCGACTCCGTGCGCTGCGACAGGTCGGCCGTGCCCAGCGCGATCTCGGCGGCGCCGGTGGCCACACCGTCGCTGGTCTGGCGCACGCGTGCCACCACTTCGGCCAGGCGGCCGTTCATGCGGCCCAGCGCGCGCAGCAGTTCGGCCGCCTCGTCGTGGCCGCTGGCCGTCACGCGGGCGCTCAGGTCGCCATCGGCCACGCGGCGGGCCACCTCCAGCGCCTGGGCCAGCGGTGCGACAACAGAGCGTGTGATGCGCGCCGCCATCACCGTGCCCAGTGCCAGCGCCACCAGCAGCGCTGCGCCCAGGAACCACAGCAACCGCCGGTGCAGCGCGCGCGTGCCTTCGAACTGCCGCGCGGACTCGTCCACCTGCAGCGCCACCAGTTGCCGTATGCCGGCCTGCACCTCAGGCGCCGCAGGGTTCACACGGGTGGTGACGAAATCGGCGGTGTCGTCGTAGCGCCCCTCTCGCATGGCGGTGGCGGCCGGCAGCAGCGCACCGTTCAAAAAGGTCTGGTAACGGGTCTCGAAAGCCTGAGCCAGTTCGGCTTCGGTCCCCGTCAGCCCGGTGTCGCGGTAGGCCAGCCACTGGCGTTCTATGGTGCTCAGGTTGGCGCTCAGCTCGGTATCGTTGCGTTTCGCCGAACCGGGGTCGTTGAGCATTTCCATGAGCAGCAGGCGGTTGCGCTGCACCAGCAGCTGGATCTCGCCCAGCTGGGCCAGCGGCAGGGCGCGGTCCTGGTAAAGCGACTGGCTGGCCAGGAAGAAGCGCTGGGCGCTCCAGGCGCCGGCACCGGCCATGGCCAGCATCAGCACGAGCAGCAGGCCAAAGGCCAGGGCCAGGCGCGCGCGCAGCTTCAGGCGTTGCAGCATCTCAGGCCGGCTCCATCAGCGGCTCGCCCAGCAGGCGCTCCGCCTCGCTGGCGGGCACGGGGCGGCTCAGGTAGTAGCCCTGCACCTCGTCGCAGTTGGCCGTCTTGAGAAACACCATCTGGGTCTTGAGCTCCACACCTTCGGCCACCACGCGCATGCCCAGGTTGTGCGCCAGCGTGATGATGGAGGTGACGATGACACCGGCTTCGTTGCTGCTGCGCACGTCGTTGACGAAGCTGCGGTCGATCTTGAGCGTGTGTATGGGCAGGTGGCGGATCTGGCTGAGGCTGGAAAAACCGCTGCCGAAATCGTCCAGCCCCACCACCACACCCAGGCGCTGCAGCGCCTCCAGCACGGCCACGGCCTGCTCCACCGGCTCCACCAGGCAGCTTTCGGTGATCTCGATTTCCAGATCGCCCGGCTGCAGGCCGAACTCGGTCACCAGATCGGCCACCCGCTGCACCAGATCGGGGTCGCGCAGCTGGTGGGGCGAGACGTTGACCGCCACACTGAAGCCGCACAACCCGCGCGAGCGCCAGGCTGCCAGCTGGCGACAGGCCGCGCGCAGCACCCAGTGCCCCAGCGGCACGATGAGGCCCGACTGCTCGGCCAGTGGCACGAAGTCGCCGGGCGTGACCAGTCCGAAGTCGGGGTGTTGCCAGCGCAGCAGCGCCTCGAAGCCGGTGACGCGGTAGTCGCTCAGGCGCACCTTGGGCTGGTAGTGCAGCACGAACTGGTCGTCCGCCAGGGCCTGCGGCAGCTGGCGCTCCAGCGTCACGCGGCGCTCGTCGGTGGGCATGAGTCCGGCGTCGTAGTAGCTGAAGCGGCCACGCCCGGCGCGTTTGGACTGGTACATGGCGGTGTCGGCATGCCGGCACAGCGTGGTCACGTTGTGGCCATCGCGCGGGAAGAAGGCAATGCCCATGCTGGCGGCGGCCTGTATCTCGTGCCCGTCCAGCCCGGTGTAGGGCAGGGCCAGCTGGTGCAGCAGCTTGGTGGCAATCGCGTCCATGTCGCCCATGGCGTCCAGCCCGGTGATGAGGATGGCGAATTCGTCGCCACCCATGCGACCGACGATGTCGGCACTGCGCACGTGCTGGCGCAGGCGTTCGGCCACGGCGCGCAGCAGCAGGTCGCCCACGTGGTGGCCCAGGCTGTCGTTGATGGTCTTGAAGCGGTCCAGGTCCAGGTAGGCCAGCGCATAGTGCTTGCGGCTGCGCCGCGCCAGTTCCAGGTGGCTGGCCACCAGCTCGTTGAACATGCGGCGGTTGTGCAGGCCGGTCAGGTGGTCGAACGAGGCCAGCGCGAGCGCACGGCCCTTTTCCTGTTCGAGTTGCTCGATCAGGGCGCGTTTGTCCTGGTCGGCCTGGCGCAGGGCTTCGAACAGCTGCTGCTGGCGCCGCAGGCCACGCACCAGCCCCCACGAAGCCGCCAGCAACACCACGCTGAGCAGCACGGCCCCCAACAGGAGGGCGCGTTCGGACTCGGTACGCAGCCAGGTGAACCACCACATGGCAGCCACCACCACACCCGCCAGGCCCACGCTGATCCACTGCAGCACGCGCCAGTCTCCCAGCGAAGGGCGCCAGCCCGCCAGGCGGTCCACAACTGAAAATCGCTTGTTCACACTCGGGGTTCCACCGACGTCAAAGCCCGCAGTGTCGGCAGCACGGGTGACGGTTTCGTGACAGGCACACGGCTGTCACAAATGACCGCCAAGCTGCCCGGTTCTCCCGCGTATAGTGGCCCGCCATGCCCACCCCACCTGCCCCCGAAACTGCCCCCGGACCGGTACCGTTTGGCGAGGCGGTGCGCTTCTGGCTGCGGCTGGGCTTCATCAGCTTTGGCGGGCCGGCGGGGCAGATCGCCATCATGCACACCGAACTGGTGGAGCGCCGGCGCTGGATCAGCGAAAAGCGCTTCCTGCATGCGCTGAACTACTGCATGCTGCTGCCGGGCCCCGAAGCCCAGCAGCTGGCCACCTACCTGGGCTGGCTGATGCACCGCAGCTGGGGCGGCATCGTGGCCGGGGCGCTGTTCGTGCTGCCTTCGCTGTTCATCCTCATCGCGCTGTCGTGGGTGTACCTGGCGTTTGGCCACGTGCCGGCGGTGGCCGGGGTGTTCTACGGCATCAAGCCGGCCGTCACCGCCATCGTGCTGCACGCGGCGCACCGCATCGGCACCCGGGCGCTGAAGAACCGGTGGATGTGGGTGATCGCAGCCATGGCCTTCGTTGCCATCTTTGTGTTCCAGACCCCGTTCCCGGCCATCGTGGCCGTGGCAGCACTGGTGGGCTGGATCGGGTCCCGGCATGCGCCACGGGTGTTTGCATCTGGCGGTGGTCACGGCAGCCCGCAGGCGCACCATGGCCCCGCACTCATCGACGACGACACGCCCACACCGCCCCATGCCCGCTTTTCACGGGCGGGCCTGCTGCGGGTGCTGGGCGGCGGCCTGGCGCTGTGGCTGCTGGCCATGGGTGCGCTGGTGGCGTGGCAAGGCTGGCGGGGCACGCTGGCGCAGATGGGGGCTTTTTTCACCCAGGCCGCCCTCATGACCTTTGGCGGCGCCTACGCGGTGCTGCCCTATGTGTACCAGGGCGCGGTGGAACACTTCCAGTGGCTGGGGGCCACACAGATGATCGACGGCCTGGCCCTGGGCGAGACCACACCGGGGCCACTGATCATGGTGGTGGCCTTTGTCGGCTTCTTGGGTGGCTGGAACCAAGCGGTGCTGGGGCCGGACGCGCTGTTCCTCGGTGGCGCACTCGCAGCGGTTGTAGTGACCTTCTTCACCTTCCTGCCGTCTTTCGTCTTCATTCTGGCCGGTGGCCCGCTGGTGGAGGCCACACACGGCAAGCTGGGCTTCACCGCACCGCTCACCGCCATCACCGCAGCCGTGGTGGGCGTCATCCTCAACCTGGCGCTGTTCTTTGCGTACCACGTGTGGTGGCCGCAGGGTTTTGCGGGGGCGTTCGATGCCGTTTCGGCGGCCATCACGGTGCTGGCCGCGCTGGCGCTGTTCCGCTTCCAGGTGGGCGTGTTGCCGCTCATGGTGGCCTGCGCGTTGCTGGGGCTGGCAGTCACGCTGTTGAGCTGAAGCCGTGCAAGCCATCGACACCCTCAAGGCCTGGGCACGGCGCATCAAACGTGATGCGATGGCGCTGTGGTTCGCATGCCGCCACTCCGACACACCCTGGTACGCCAAGGCCCTGGGCGCCTTCGTGCTGGCTTACGCGCTCAGCCCCATCGACCTGATCCCCGATTTCATTCCCGTGCTGGGCTTGCTGGACGACGCCGTGCTGCTGCCCGCGCTGATCTGGCTGACCGTGCGGCTGATACCTGAACACGTGCTGGTGGCTGCGCGCCAGCAAGCCGATGACTGGATGGCGGCCCAAGCCACGCGCCCGCGCAGCTGGGCCGGCGCCACCGTGATCGTGCTGCTGTGGCTCGCCGGGCTGTGGCTGCTGGTGCGGTGGCTGTACTGAGCCGGGGGTGCGCTAGCGCTGGGCCAGGAAATGCGCCACCAGCGCATTGGCGTGGCCGTGTCCCAGCCCGTGTTCGTTCTTGAGCAGGCTCACCAGCTCCATGTGTTTGAGCGGCCCCGCCCCGGCCAGCACCTGCATCCAGTGGGCGATGGGCTGGCCGTAGGTCTTCTCGATGGACGGGAAGTACGAGGCCGGGCCTTTCACTTTGTCGGTGGATGTCATGGGCGGCGCTGGAACAGCTTCCAGATGGCGATCACGATGAAGACGGCGAGGAGAAGCCAGTTGATGGGGTCCATGGCGAACGGGTGGCAAGTGGCCCCGCAGCTTAACGGATGGAACCCATCCAGCCCCTGAGGCAGTACCCGAGGTTGTTCCTGGGTCAGTCAAAATACCGTATAAATTACCGGTATTCTGATCGCCCCATGTCCGCCCGCCCCGACTCCCAGGCCCTGTGGCGCGCCAGTGAACTGGCCACCCAGGACACACCCGCACTGGCCACAGGCCACACGGCGCTGGATGCTGCGCTGCCCGGTGGCGGCTGGCCACTGGGCCCGCTGATCGACGTGCTGCTGCCCCCGGGTGGCCACCCCGAATGGCGGCTGCTGCTGCCCGCGCTGCAACAGGTGCGGACGGCCACCGTGCTGGTGGGCTGCCCACACCTGCCCCACCTGCCCGCGCTCACCGCTCAGGGGCTGAAGCCCCGGCCACTGGTGCACATCACCGCCCACAGCGCCACCGAGCGCCTGTGGGCGGCCGAGCAGGCCCTGCACTGCCACGAGCTCGGCGCGTTGCTGGTGTGGCTGCCCGAAGCCAGCCCGGCTGCGCTGCGGCGCCTGCAGCTCAGCCCGCGCGCTGCGGGTGACGGCAGCGACACACCGCCCCCGCTGGTGCTGGCACTGCGCCCGCAGACCCACCGGCACGAGGCCTGCGCCGCGCCGCTGCGCCTGAGCGTGGACAGCCTGGGGCGCGACGGCCTGCGGGTGGAGGTATTCAAACGCCGGGGCCCGCCGCTGCTGCAGCCGCTTCACCTCGTCACCCCGCTGCCCGCCGGTGCCCGTGCGCGCCGCGCCACCCAGCCACCCCCAACCCGCCATGTGGTGGATCGCCTTCGCCCCACCGCCCTCGCCGCCTGAACCGCCACTGGCCTGGTGGGCATTGGGTTTTTCACCACGCGTGTGTGGGGTGGACGAAGCCGTGCTGCTGGAAGCGCAGGCCAGCGAACGCCTGTTCGGCGGGCGGCGCGCGCTGCTGCTGCGCCTGCGCGCCGAAGCCCAGGCGCAGGGCGTGCCCGCACTGGCCTGCGCGCCCACCGCACTCGCAGCGCTGGCGCTGCTGCGCGAGGCACAGCGCCAGGGTCTCAGCGCCACCGGCTGCGGGTCACGCACGCTGGCACAACGGCTCGATGCCCTGCCGCTGGCCACGCTGAGCGCCACCGCCCCCCATCACGACACGTTGCACGCACTGGGTTGCCACCGCCTGGGCGCGCTGCGCGCACTGCCCCGCGCCGGTGTGGCACGCCGTTTCGGCGCCGACCTGCTGGCCGCGCTGGACCGCGCCTACGGCGAAGCACCCGACGGCTTCGACTGGCTGACCCTGCCCGAGCGTTTCGATGAAAGCCTGGACTGCCCCGCTGCGGTGGAGACAGGCCCCGGCCTGCTGTTCGGCGTGCAGCGGCTGCTGCAGCGCCTGCTGGCCTGGCTGCGCGCGCGCCAGCACGGCGCCACCGCACTCACGCTGCACTGGCAACACGACAGCCGCCGCGCCCTGGCCGATGGCGTGTTGCCCGTGCGCAGCGCCACACCTACCCAGGACACCACCCACCTGGGCCGCCTGCTGGCCGAACACCTGGCGCGCACCACGCTGGCCGCACCGGTGCGCCGCCTGCGCCTGGTGGCCACCTCCACCGAACCCCTGGCCAGCACCAGCCACAGCCTGCTGCCCGAACCGGGTGACCGAGGCGAGCCGCTGCACCGCTTCATTGAACGGGTGGGCGCGCGCCTGGGTGCGGACCACGTGCTGATGCCCCACGCGGTGGCCGACCACCGGCCCGAGCGCATGACCCGCTGGCTGCCGGCCGATGGCACGGCGCCCCCGCGCCCCACGCCCGTACCACACCACCTGATGCACCAGCCGCCCTGGCTGTTGCGCGAGCCCGTGCGCCTGCCACTGCAGGGCAACACCCCCTGCCACCACGGCCCGCTCACGCTGCTGGCCGGCCCCGAGCGGCTGGAAACCGGCTGGTGGCCCGAGGACGACGCTCAAGGCGAACACGACGGCAGCACCCGGCTGCGCGACTACTACCTGGCGGAGAGCCCGGGCGCGGGCCTGCTGTGGGTGTTCCAGCTGCTGCGCACCGAACGGCCTGCGTGGTTCCTGCATGGCATCTATGGCTGAGCCGCTTCCCGCCCCCTTGCCGGGTTACGCCGAGCTGTGTGCGCTGAGCCACTTCAGCTTCCAGCGCGGCGCCTCCAGTCCCACCGAACTGGTGGAGCGCGCACACGCGCTGGGCTACCACGCGCTGGCCATCACCGACGAGTGCTCCATGGCCGGTGTGGTGCGCGCCCACCAGGCCGCGCAGACCGCAGAGCTCAAGCTGCTGATCGGCACCACGCTGGAGGTGCAAGCCCCCGACACCACCGGCGGCAGCTTCACGCTGGTGCTGCTGGCCCGCCAGCGCACCGGCTACGGCCAGCTGTGCGAGCTGATCACCGCCGCACGGGCCACCGGCGTGCGCGGCAAACACCGCTACCGACTCACGCGCGACAGTGGCCCGCTGTCCACCGCCGAACTCGGCGACACGCTGGCCCTGCTGCTGCCCCCGCGCGAGGCCAGCGACGACGACCTGCTGACCCTGGCGCGCTGGGCCGCACAGCGCTTCACGCCGCAACGCGCCTGGCTGGGCGCGCGCCTCACGGGCCAACTCGACGACCGCGAATGGGAACACCGGCTGGACGCCACTTCCGCTGCCAGCGGCCTGCGCGTCACGGCCGTGGGACAGGTGCTGATGCACCGGCGCAGCCGCAAGCCGCTGCAGGACGTGATGACCGCCATACGCCTGGGCCGGCCGGTGGCCGAATGTGGGTACGCGCTGGAACCCAACGCCGAAGCCCACCTGCTGCCGCGCCTGCGGCTGGCGCAGCGGCACAAGCCGGAGTGGCTGGCCGAGACGCTGCGCATCGCTGATCAGTGCAAGTTCCAGCTCGACACACTGCGCTACGAATACCCCGACGAGATCGTGCCCGCCGGCCACACGCCTGCGAGCTACCTGCGCCAGCTGGCGAACGAAGGCGCGCTGCAGCGCTACCCCGAAGGCCTGCCCGACGACATCCGCACACAGATGGATGCGGAACTCGCGCTCATCGCCCAGCTGGGCTATGAGCCCTACTTCCTCACCGTGTTCGACGTGGTGCGGTTTGCGCGCAGCAAACACATCCTGTGCCAGGGGCGCGGCTCGGCGGCCAACTCGGTGGTCTGCTACTGCCTGGGCATCACCGAGGTGAACCCCGAACACCACGAGCTGCTGTTTGCGCGTTTCATCAGCGCCGAACGCAACGAGCCCCCCGACATCGACGTGGACTTCGAGCACGACCGGCGCGAAGAGGTCATCCAGTACCTCTATAAAAAATACGGACGCGAGCGCGCCGCGCTGGCCGCGGCCCTCAGCACCTACCACGCACGCGGCGCCATCCGCGACGTGGGCAAGGCGCTGGGCATCACCCCCGAGGTGGTGGACAAGCTGGCCAAACACCACCAGTGGTGGGACGGCCACGGCGTGGTCACCGAGCGCGTGCGCGAACTGGGCCTGGACCCCGACACGCCGCGCCTGCGCTGGCTGTTCCGGCTGTGTGGCGAGCTGGTCGGGTTTCCGCGCCACCTGTCGCAACACAGCGGCGGCTTCGTGCTCACGCGCGGGCGGCTCACGTCCACCGTGCCCGTGGTGCACGCCGCCATGCCGGGTCGCACCACCATCGAATGGGACAAGGACGACCTCGACGCCGTGGGCCTGCTCAAGGTGGACGTGCTGGCGCTGGGCATGCTGAGCGCACTGCGCCGCGCCATGGACTACATGGCCACCTGGCGCGGCGGCAGCTGGACGCTGCAGAGCCTGCCCGCCGAAGACCCGGCCACCTACGAGATGATGTGCCGCGCCGACACCGTGGGCGTGTTCCAGATCGAAAGCCGCGCACAGATGAGCATGCTGCCGCGCCTGCAACCGCGCTGCTTCTACGACCTGGTGGTGGAAGTCGCCATCGTGCGGCCCGGCCCCATACAGGGCGGCATGGTGCACCCCTACCTGCAGCGGCGCGAACTCGTGCGCAACGGTGGCGAAGTCACCTATCTGAACAACGACCTGATCCCCGCGCTGAAGCGCACCCTGGGCATCCCCATCTTCCAGGAACAGGTGATGCAGATCGCGATGATCGCGGCCGACTTCACCCCCGGCGAAGCCGACGCGCTGCGCCGCTCCATGGCCGCGTGGCGGCGGCGCGGTGGTGTGGACAAATTCAAGACCCGGCTGATCGAAGGCATGGTGAACAACCACTACGACCGCGACTTCGCCGAGGCCATCTTCCGCCAGATCGAAGGCTTCGGCGAATACGGCTTCCCCGAAAGCCACGCAGCCAGCTTCGCGCTGCTGGTCTACGCCAGCGCCTGGATCAAGTGCCACGAGCCCGCGTGTTTCCTGGCCGCATTGCTCAACTCACAGCCCATGGGCTTCTATCGCCCGCCGCAACTGGTGCAGGACGCGCAGCGCCACGGCGTGGAGGTACGCCCGGTGGACGTGAACACGAGCGACTGCGACGCGACGCTGGAACCCGCATCGGACGGCAACCACCACCCCGCCGTGCGGCTGGGCCTGCGCCTGGTGAAACACCTAACGGAGGCCGGCGCCCAGCGGCTGGTGGCCGCGCGTGCCAGCGGCCCGTTCACCGGCACCGAAGACCTGGCCCTGCGCGCCCGGCTGGACGCGGCCGACCTGCGCGCCCTGGCCGCCGCCGACGCGCTGCAGGGCCTGGCCGGCCACCGCCGCCAGCAACTCTGGCAAGCCAGCGCGCAACACGTGGCACCGCCGCTGCTGCGCGAAGCGCCAGTGGACGAAGACTTTCTGGCGCTGCCCGCCGCCGCCGAAGGCGAAGACGTGCTGCTGGACTACGCCCATGTGGGCCTGACGTTGCGCCGCCACCCGCTGGCACTGCTGCGGCCCTGGCTGGCGCAGCGCCGCCTGCTGAACGCCGAGCAGTTGGCCCAATGCCCCGACGGCCGGCTGGTGCGCGCGTGTGGCCTGGTCACGGCCCGCCAGCAGCCCGGTACGGCCAAAGGCGTGGTGTTCGTGACGCTGGAGGATGAAACCGGCAGCGTGCAGGTGATCGTCTGGCGCGACCTGAAGGAACGCCAGCGCCCCGCGCTGACCGGCTCGCGCCTGCTGGCGGTGTACGGCCAATGGCAGCGCCAGAACGGCGTGAGCCACGTGCTGGCCGGCCATCTGGTGGACCTGAGCGCCCTGCTGGGCCGGCTGCCCACGGTCAGCCGGGACTTTCATTAGGTTTTCGTTGGACAATGCCAGCCCATGAGCGCTTCCCCGCCACGCCCGCCCGCACTCACCGCACGCCAGCGCGAAATCCTGGAGATGATCCAGCTCGCCGTGGAAGAGTCCGGCATGCCGCCCACGCGCAGCGAGATCTGCGCGGCCTTCGGCTTCCGCTCGCCCACCTCGGCCGAAGACCACCTGCGCGCCCTGGCGGCCAAGGGCGTGATCGAGCTGGTGGAAGGCACAGCGCGTGGCATACGCCTCAAGACCGGCCAGGGACCCCGACGCGCCTCGCGCCAGCTGGCGCTGGCCCTGCCCGAGCTGCAGCAGCTCGCGCTGCCGCTGGTGGGCCAGGTGGCCGCGGGTGCGCCCATCCTGGCGCAGGAGCACGTCGAGTCCACCCTGCGGCTGGACCAGAGCCTGTTCCTGCGCCGGCCCGACTACCTGCTGCGCGTGCGCGGCCTCTCCATGCGCGACGCCGGCATCCTCGACGGCGACCTGCTCGCGGTGCAGAAAACGGACGAGGCGCACCAGCACCAGATCGTGGTGGCGCGGCTCGGTGACGAGGTCACGGTCAAACGTTTCGTGCGGCACCGCCAGCGCATCGAGCTGCAGGCGGCCAACCCGGACTTTGAATCCATCTGGGTCGGCCCCAAGGACACACTCACCATCGAAGGGGTGATGGTGGGCCTGCTGCGCAGTACCTAAGCCGCCAGCTGTCCGAACCGCCCGCTGTTGAAGTCGTTGATGGCTTCGCGGATCTCGCCTTCCGTGTTCATGACGAACGGCCCGTAGCCCACCACCGGTTCATCGATGGGTTCGCCCGACAGCCACAGCAGCGTGGCCTCGTTGTTAGCCTCCAGCGTGACGGTTTCGCCCTCGCGATCAAAGCGCACCAGCTGGCCCTCGCGCGCCACCTGCTCGCCGTTCACCAGCACCGTGCCATGCAGCACCACCAGCGCCAGCGTGTGGCCGGGTACGGCGTTCAGGTGCGCGGTCTTGCCGGCGGCCAGGCGCACATCCCACACGTCGATGGGCGTGAAGGTGCGTGCCGGGCCACGCTGGCCGTCGAACGCGCCCGCGATCACACGCACACGGCCGGCGCCGTCGGGCAGTTGCACCACGGGCATCTGTGCGTCCAGCAGCGTCTGGTAGCCGGGCGCAGCCATCTTGTCCTTGGCGGGCAGGTTCACCCACAGCTGCACCATCTCTATGGTGCCGCCGCGCTGCGTGAAGTCGCGCGAGTGGAACTCCTCGTGGATGATGCCGCTGGCGGCCGTCATCCACTGTACGTCGCCGGGGCCTATGGTGCCGCCCGCGCCGGTGGAGTCGCGGTGTTCCACCTCGCCCTGGTAGACGATGGTGACGGTCTCGAAGCCGCGGTGCGGGTGCTGGCCCACGCCACGCGGGCGTTTGGCGGGCGCGAAGTCGGTCGGCTGGGCGTGGTCCAGCAGCAGGAAGGGGCTCAACTCCCGGCCCAGGCCGTCGTAGCTGAACAGGGAACGCACGGGAAAGCCATCGCCCACCCAGTGCGGGCGGGGCGCGCTGTGGATGCCAATGACAGGTTTCATGCTCATCTCCAGTGAGGGTGGGGGCTGCGCCTTGCAGCCACAGAATGAGCATATTCCCGGAACGATATCGAGACTAGGCGGCAAAAATCAACCGGATCGTTCCACCAGAAGGACAACGTCACAACACTGCCACCCAACCGCCAAACGCCTGTCACCGCACCTGCGCAGCATGCGGTTTTCCTCAACCGCCGTACCGTTGCAATGAAACACGCCAATGCCCTGGTGGCCGCCATGGCCCTTGCCTTTGCCTGGAACGTCCACGCCCAGACTGCCTACCCAGCCACGCTAGCAGGCCACGCCATCCTGCCTGCGCAGACCTTCCTGAACGCACCCAAGGACGCGCCGAAAGACCTGCAGACCAGCGGCAAATTCACCACCGCGCAGCGCGTGGACCGCACCGGCAGCATCGAAGGCCTGTCGGCCGGCCGGCCCACCGGTGTATCGCTGCCCTTCAAGGGCCAGCCGGCGCAGGGCCACTCGGGCATCAAGCGCATGGCCGACGGCAGCTTCTGGCTGCTGACCGACAACGGCGCGGGCGCCAAGGCCAACTCGCCCGACTTCATGCTGTTCCTCAACCGCTACGCCGTGGACTTCAAGGCCGGCACCTTCAAGCGCCTGGAGACCGTGTTCCTGCACGACCCGGACAAAAAGGTGCCCTTTCGCATCGCCAACGAAGGCACGGCCAAGCGCTACCTCACCGGCGCCGACTTCGACCCCGAGAGCTTCCAGATCGCCGGTGGTTCGCTGTGGGTGGGCGACGAATTCGGCCCCTACCTGATCCAGGCCGACATGAAGGGGCGCGTTCAAGCGGTGTTCGAAACCCAGGTGGACGGCAAGGTGGTGCGTTCGCCCGATCACCCGCAGGTGCGCACGCCCGGCGCACCCGGCGGTGCGGTGGACTTCCAGGTGCTGCGCTCCAAGGGTTTCGAGGGCATGGCTTCCTCGCCCGACGGCAGCAAGCTCTACCCGCTGCTCGAAGGCGCGCTGTGGGACGCCAGCGCCAAGGCACCCGAGCAGATCGATGGCAAGTCCTACCTGCGCGTGCTGGAGTTCGACGTGGCCACGAAGCAATGGACCGGCCGCCACTGGAAATACGTGCTGGAAGCCAACCACCACGCCATCGGCGACTTCAACCTGCTGGACGCCACCACCGCGCTGGTGATCGAGCGCGACAACGGCGAAGGCACGGCCGACAAGGCCTGCCCCGCCGACCAGAAACGCACCGACTGCTTCCACGACCTGGCCAAGTTCAAGCGCGTCTACAAGATCGAGATGAACGAAGCCAACGTGGGCGGCCCGGTGCGCAAGATCGCCCACATCGACCTGATGAACATCCAGGACCCGCAGCGCCTGGCGAAGAAACCGCTGACCAACGGCGTGCTGACCTTCCCGTTCTTCACCATCGAGAACGTGGACCGCTACGACGCGCGCCACATCGTGGTGGGCAACGACAACAACCTGCCGTTCTCCAGCAGCCGCGAGCCCAACCGCGCGGACGACAACGAGCTGGTGCTGCTGGAAGTGGGTGACTTCCTGTCGGCGCGCTAAAGCCGACACGCCACCCGTGCTGGCGGGCTACCCCGTGTAGCCCGCCAGCCGGGGCAGGAACAGCACGAAGTCGGGCCACAGCGTGACAATGGCCAGCGCGCCCAGCATGACCACCAGGTAAGGCCAGACCTCGGCCAGCAGCTCACCCATGGAAACCTCGGCCAGCTTGGTGGTCATGAACAGCAGCAGCCCGTAGGGCGGCGTCACCAGTCCGATCATGATGTTGAGCACGGCCATCACGCCGAAGTGCACCGGGTCCACGCCCAGCGCCGCGGCCGTGGGCAACAGCACCGGCAGGATGACCAGGATGATGGTGGAGCCCTCGAGGAAGCAGCCCAGCAGCAGCAGCAGCAGGTTGACCAGCAGCAGGAAACCCAGCGGACTGAGGTTCAGCGTCTGGAGCAGCACGTTCAGCGAACTGGGGATGTTCTCGACCGTGATCACGTAGTTGAACACCAGCGCGCCCGCGATCAGCATGCCGATGGAAACACTCACGCGCGCACTGGAAACCACGGCCTCGCCGATGTCGGCCCAGCTCATGCTCTTGCGGTACAGCGTGACCGAAAGCAGCAGCGCGTAAGCGGCGGCCAGGCCGGCGGCCTCGGTGGGCGTGGTGACGCCGCTGTAGAGGCAGCCCAGCAGGATGACCGGCAGCATCAGCGCCGGCAAGGCCTCGCGCACCACGCCGGGCATCTCGCGCAGCGGCACCGGCGCCTCCACCGGGAAGCCGCGCCGCTTGGCCTGGAAGTGGATCAGCACCATCTGCACCGCACCCAGCAGCAGGCCCGGCAGCACGCCAGCGATAAACAGGTAGCCGATGGAGGTGCCCGACACCAGCGCGTACAGCACCAGCGGGATGGACGGCGGGAGGATGGGGCCGATGACCGCCGACACCGCCGTGAGCGCGGCCGAGAAGGCGCGCGTGTACTGGCCCTTGCGCGTCATCATCACGACCATGAGCTTGGTCGAGCCTGCCGCGTCGGCCAGCGCCGAGCCCGACATGCTGGCGAACACGATGCTCTGCAGCACGTTCACCTGCGCGAGGCCTCCGGGGAATCGCCCCACGATGGCGTTGCAAAAGCGCAGCAGCCTGTCCATGATGGGGCCGGCACTCATGAGCGCAGCGGCCAGGATGAACAGCGGGATGGCCAGCAGCAGGAAGCTGTTGTAGGTGCCATTGAGCAGCTGCTCGGCGGCGGTGCCCATGTCCATGCCCTTGAGGTACAGGTACAGGATGGAGCCACCGATCATGGCCTGGCCGACGGGGACGCCCAGCAGGCTGAGCGCGATGATGGCCCACAGGGCCAGGGCAAACGGACTGGTGAAGTTCACAGGGCGGAGTGGGCTTGGGTGTCGGTGCTCAGCGGGTCGCGGCCGCTCAGCAGACGGGCGATGCCGATCAGGTGCCGCGCGATCAGTGCGACCACAAAGACGAGGTAGATGGAGAACAGCCAGTTGAACGGGATCTTCATGTAGGCGGTCCTCTCCACCTTCATGAAGGTCACGTAGTCCCAGGTGGCGGGCAGCGAGATCGCCAGCAGCACCACCATGCAGAGCGACCCCGCGATGCCCATCGCCAGCCGCGCGCGGCGGCCGACGTTGGCATACACGAAGTCGATGCGGATCTCCTCCGAGTCACGGACCACGAAGGCCGAGCCGAACAGCACCAGCCAGAGCCAGGCGCTGACGGATATCTCGGAGGTCCAGCCCATGGGCAGGTTGAACAGGTAGCGCAGCGCGATCTGCAGGATGAAGGCGCCAAAAATGACCACCAGCATGCCGGCGGCGATCCAGTCCGCCAGCTGCCAGAGACGGTCGAGGGTGGTGCGGGACATGCGCGGCGTGACTCCGGTCATTTCATCGCGTTGATGCGGTCGAGCAGGCCAGCCGGCCAGCTCTTGGCCTCGTCGGAGGCCAGATAGACCTTCTGGGCGTGCTCGCGGAAGGCCGCGAGGTTGGGAGCATACACATCCAGCCCGCCGCGGCGGAAACCTTCGGCCAGTTCGGCCTCGCGCTTGACGTGCTCCGCCGCGCTCCAGGCGATGGCCTTGTCGGCGGCGGCTTGCACCGCCTGCTGGCGCGCGGGCGACAGCGCGTTCCAGGTCTTGAGGTTCATGGTCAGCAGGTCAAAGCCCACCAGGTGCGAGGTCAGCACGATCTGGCCCATCACCTCGTTGAACTTCATGTTCTGCACGTTGGGCAGCGGGTTGTCCTGGCCGTCGATGGCACCGGTCTGCAGCCCCGTGTAGGTCTCAGCATAGGCCATGGGCGTGGGGTTGGCACCCAGCGAACGGCCCAGCAGCTGCCAGGCGTCGCCGGGTGGCATGCGCAGCTTCACGCCGGCCAGGTCGGCCGGCACGTTGATGCGCTTCTTGCCGCGCAGCCCCACGTGGCGGGTGCCGAAGAAGGTGGGGCCGAGCACCTTCACGCGGAGCTGGTCTTCGGCCATCTTCTTCATCTGTGCGCCCATGTCGCTGGCAAAGAAGGCGCCCAGGTGGTTGGCGTCGCGGAACAGGTAGGCCGAGGTCAGGATGGACCACGCCGGGATCTGCTTGGAAATGTCCTGCGGCGCGATGTTGCCCATCTCCAGGTTGTCGCGCTGCAGCGCCACCAGCTCGGTGCCCTGGCGGAACAGGGTGGAGTTGAGGAACAGCTCGGTCTTGAAGTCGCTCGCCACGTCCTTGGCGAACTGGTTCATCATTTCGGCGCGGATGTCCTTGTCGGAAAACACGGCGGCAAACCGCAGCTGGGCCTGGGCGTGTGCCAGGCCCGGGGCCAGCGCCCCGGCGGCCAGGGCGGCACCAGCGGTCAGTACGGAACGGCGGGAATAAGCGTGTGTCATGTCAATGTCTCCTGGGAATGAACGGAACGGACGCAAAAAAAGATCAGGCGGGCACACGGGACTGGGCCAGGCGGTGGGCAATCGCCCGGATGGCCATCTCGTAACCATAGGGGCCAAAGCCGCAGATCACACCGGTGGCGGCCAGCGACACCAGCGACTGCGTGTACAGCGGCTCGCGGCGGTGGATGTTGGTGATGTGCACCTCGGCCAGCGGCTGGTCCAGCGTCTTGAGCGCATCCAGCAACGGAATGGAACGGAACGACAGGCCGGCCGGGTTGATGACGACGGCAGCGCCCTCGGCCCGGGCTTCCTGCACCCAGTCCACCAGAACGCCTTCGTGGTTGGACTGGCGGAACACGCAGCGCAGGCCCACAGACTGCGCCACCTCGTGGCACAGCGCTTCCACCTGGGCCAGCGTGGTGCTGCCGTAGAGCTGCGGCTCGCGCACGCCCAGCAGGTTGAGGTTGGGGCCGTTGAGAACGTAAACGGTATCGGTCATGGGAAACGGGTGCTCGCGGACATCGGTGCTGATACATTGATTCTTCAAGCCCTGTTGACAGAGGGTTTCCAAATTGGAAAATTTTTCCGAAATATGAAATACCAACCATGAGCCTGGCCTTGGACCGTGGACTTTCGCTGATCGAGCACCTGGCGCAGCACCCGGATGGTGTGCCCCTGGCCTCGCTCGCCGCCGAACTCGAGATGCCGCTGAGCGCCTGCCACCGCCTGCTGGCCGAACTGGCGCGCCGGGGCTACGTGCGCCAGTTGCAGGCACATGGCGACTATGTGCTCACCACCAAGGTGGTGACGCTGGGGCTGGGCTACCTGAGCAACGCCGGCATCGTGGACATTGCCGAGCCACTGCTGGAGCGGCTGGCCGCCGCGTCGGGTGAACTCGCGCGCCTGGCCATCGTGGACGACGACCGCCTGACCTGGGTGGCCAAGGCCCAGGGCATGCGCAAGGGCCTGCGCTACGACCCCGACATGGGCATGGAAGCGCGCCTGTCGTGTACCGCCACCGGCCACGCCTGGCTGCTGACCATGAGCGACGAGGAGGCCCTGGCGCGCGTGACACGCCAGGGCTTTGGCGAGCCCGCGCAATACGGCCCCAAGGCCCCCACCACGGTGAAGGCGCTGCTGGGTTTCCTGCACGCGGCGCGGGTACGGGGTTACGCCATGATCGACGAGGTGTTCGCCCCTGGCATGACGGCCATGGCCGCACCCGTGATGAGGCGTCAGCGCGCCATCGGGGTGCTGAGCATTGCCGGCCCGCGCATGCGCCTCACCAAGGACCGCATGCTGGCCATCGCACCTGCGCTGCTGGCCGCCGCCGCCGAGCTGGGGCCCATCTGCAACGCCTCCAGCCTGTTCGGCCGGCCACCGCTGGGCAAGGGCTGACGGCGTCAGCCCGCGCCGTTCAGCAGGCGCTGGAACACGTCGGGCGGTCCCATCTGGCCGCCCTTGAGCATCAGCTCCAGGCCGTCCAGCCGCGCATCGTCGGCGTGCAACCGCAGCAGCGGCACACCAGCGGCCAGCGATCCGGCCCAGCGCAGCGCCCAGGGGTCCAGGCTGCGCAGCGCGAAGCTGGAGGTATCGCCACCCGCCACGCCGGCGCGCTTCACCTGGGGCGCGAGTTCCAGCACGCGTGCCAGCAGCCGGGCACTCGCATCGGCCACCACCAGCGGCGCCACCTCGGGGCCATCCACCGAGGTGGTCTTGGCCAGCACCGAGCGCCCCTCGCGCAACAGTGCCGCACAGCGCGCGGCGCAGGCATCCACCGCAGCGGCGTCGGCCACCAGGGCCTGCACCGGAACAGGCACGGCCGTGTAGCCCGCTGCACCGTCGCGTGCCTGTGCCGCCGTCACCGGCGACTGGCTGCCCACCAGCAGAAACACCGGGCCTTCGGCCGGTGCCACGCGCGGTTGGGACGGCGCCAGCAGCCCCCCGTTGCGCCAATGCGCCACCAACGCCTGCGCCACGCTGCTCGCTCCCAGCGCCAGCAGCGGCTGGCGCGCCGCGCGCTCCCACAGCAGGCGCCCGATGTGCGCCAGGTGCTCGTCGCGGGTGACATCGAACAACACGGCTTCGGGGTCGGTGCGCAGGCGCTCATCCAGCGCGGCATCCAGTACCGCGCCGTCGGTGCCGTCCAACAGCCGCAGGTCCACCGATGCGATGCGGGCCAGACCCTGCAGCGCCAGGTGGCGGCGCAGGTCGGCCTCGCCCATGGGCGTGACCGGGTGGCGGCTCATGGTGGGGTGGCGGTCGATGCGGTGCACCTCACCGCCCGCCGAAGCGGTGGCGTACAGCTCGCCAAAGGCGCAGAAGCGGCCCAGGCTGGGCTGACCACCAACGACGGGTACCCAGGGTGCGTGCGCCAGGCGCCGCAACGCCGTCAGACCCACCACAAGGTTGCCCACGTGTGGCGCGCTGTCGAAGGTGGAGCAGCACTTGTAGTGCGTGACGGGCGCCCCCAGCGTGTCGAAACACGCGGCCACGGGAGCGAGTTCGTCACGTATGGCTTCAGGGGACAAGGCGCGCGCAATACCGGCAATGCCCAGTGCGTCCAGCGGGCCGGCACGTGCAATCAGCTCGGGCGTGGGCACACGCGGGAACAGCAGCGCGCGCAGGCCGGCCGAAGCCAGCGTGGCCAGCGTGTCGGAGGCGCCGGTGAAATCGTCGCCGTACCAGGCCAGCCGAAGCGTGCTCACGACGCCTTGCCGAAGAAGGCCAGCGCCTGCGCCAGTTCCGTGTGCTCGCGTGCGGCCTGCTCCAGCGTGCGGCCTTCGCGCACCGCAGACCAGGCCTGACGGATGCTGGCCACGCCGGCGGCCGCACCACCCGGGTGGGCGAGGATGCCGCCGCCCGACATGAACAGCAGGTCGTCGCGCTGCACCGCGGCCCAGGTGGGCGGCACGGTGCCGGCCCACTGGCCGGAGGAGAAGGCGGGCATCACGGCATCGTCCAGCCCTTCGGCCAGCGGCATGAAGCTCGAACGCGCGCCTTCGATGACTTCCTCATCGGCCTGCGAGAACTTGCCGTCCAGCCCGTGCACGTGCATGTGGTCCACGCCGGCCAGGCGCCACAGCACCTGGTAGGCCTGGTAGCCCATGCCCAGCAGCGGGTGGCGCGAGAGCGCGCCGAAACCGTTGCGGTGGCCGTGCAGCGCCAGCGGCGTGTGACGGCGCAGCGCCTGTATGGCCGAGAAACCGCACCAGTTCAGGCTGGCCATCACGCAGCTGCCGCCTTCGCGTTGCACCAGGTCGGCGTGGCGGCGCATGGCGTCCACCTCGTCGGTGATGTTGAAGGCCACCATCACGTGTTTGCCGGTGCGCTCTTGGTGTTCGCGCACCACCGCCATCACGGCGGGCACGCGTTCGGCCAGCGGCGCGTGGTCGGGGTCGGCGCAGACCTCGTCGTCCTTGATGAAATCCACACCAGCCGCGCACAGGCGGCCCACCAGCTCCGCCGTCTGCGCGGCACTGAAGCCGACGTTGGGCTTGATGATGGTGCCCACCAGCGCACCTTGCTTCACCCCCGTGGCCGCGCGCGTACCGGCGATGCCGACGCGCGGCAGCTCGAAACGCTGGCGGTAGGCCGCCGGCACCTGCAGCGTTTCCAGCCGCATGCCGGTGGTCTCGCCCAGGTCGTACAGGTTGCCGGCCACGGTGGCGGCCAGCGTGGGCAGGTTGGCGCCAATGTTGGCCACCGGAAAACTCAGGCGCACCCGCGCGCGCCGCCAGGGGCCGGGCGTGTGGTGGCGCTCCAGCAGCGCGTTGGGCAGGCTGGGGGTGTCGGCAGCGGGCAGCTCCTCCACCGACTCGACGATGGCCCTTGCCCGCGCCCGCAGCGCATCGGTCTCGCCCTCCACGCGCTTGAAGGTGCCGCAAGACTGCTCGCCGGCCATCACTTCCGCGACGGCCTCGGGCGCCATCGGCGTCTCGATCAGGTAACTGGCGTGGATGCGTTCGCTGGCCATCGGGTCAGATCTTGCTCAGGTCAGGGAAGGGGCGGACCGGGTCGGTCTTGCCGTCCCAGGTCTCGGACTCGGAACGGATGAGGTCGAACATGCGACCTTTGGGGCCGGCCACTTCCGACAGCTCGATCACCGTGCCCGGGTGGTACTCGGTGTCGAAGTAGATGAAGCGCCCGCGCTCGCCCACCTCGCCGCTCATCATGGGCTTGAAGCCCTCGCGCAGCAGGCGCTCCAGGTCGGCGTCGTAGTCGCTCGTCCAGTAGGCAACGTGCTGCAGACCGGTGCGGCCGGCCTGCAAGAAGTCGCGGTACATGGACGGCACGTCATTGCGCGTCTGGATCAGCTCCACCTGCACATAGCCCGAGTTGGCCAGCGCCACCGAGTTGTGCGGCTCGTACGACTCACCGTTGTAGGTGTAGTTCTTGATGGGCACGCGCGGGTTGTAGTACCAGGGGCCCACGCCCAGCGTGCGGCTCCAGTAGTCCATGGCGGCTTCGATGTCGTGGACCACATAGCCCAGCTGGCGGATGGCGCCGAAATGACGGCTCATGAAAAAGACTCCCTCGGGTGATGTGGCAATGAACGGTGGGACATCACTTGGCGCCGTCGATGATTTCCTTGGGGATGGGCACACCCGCGTACTTCACGTGGATGTCGTTGAGCTTGCCGTTGGCCAGGTTGGTCTTGATCCAGGCGTTGACCGCGTTCATCAGCTCGGGCTGGTTCTTGCGCATGGCCACACCCAGCTGGTAGGACTGCAGCACGAACTTCACCTCGAACTCGCGCGCAGGGTTGCGTTTGGCAATGGCGGCGATGATGGGCGGCGTGATGGCGACGATGTCGGTCTGGCCGGTGGCGGCGGCGGTGATGGAGGCGGCTTCGTCGTCGAAGCGCACCACCTTGGCCTGCGGCGAACGCTCGGTGATGATCTTGTCCTGCGGGCCACCACGGGTCACGGCCACGGTCTTGCCGGCCAGGTCGTCGATGGTCTTGAGGTTCAGGCTCTTGGGCGCGCCCACCGCAGCCTGGATGGCACCGTAGGGGATGGAGAAATCGACGGCCTTCTGGCGCTCGGGCGTGATGGAGAGCGACGAGATGATCAGGTCCACCTTGTTGGACAGCAGGCTGGGGATGCGTGCGGAGTTGGTGGTGTTCACGATCTCCAGCTGCAGACCCAAGTCTTTAGCGAGCAGTTGCGCAGCTTCCACGTCGGAACCCACGGGTTGCAGCTTCTCGTCCACGAAGCCGTAGAACGGTGCGCCCAGGTCCACGCCGACGCGCAGCTTGCCGGCGGCCTTGACTTCGGCCAGATCGGCCATGGCGGGCAGGGCGAAGCCCAGACCCAGGGTGGCGGCCAGCAGGGTGCGGCGCAGGATGCGGGAAGTGGTCATGTTGTCTCCTTGGGGTTGAATGAAAAAACGGAAGGACGGCGCCCGGCCTCAGAGGCCGTGCGAGAGGAAATCGCGCAGTTCGGGGGTCTGCGGGTCGCGCAGCATGGTGCCGGGTCCGGTCTCCCAGACCTTGCCCTCGTGCATGTAGATGATGGTGTCGGCCACGCGGGCGGCGAAGTCCATCTCGTGGGTCACCAGCACCATGGTCATGCCACCTTCGGCCAGTTGCTCGATGACGCGCAGCACCTCGCCTGTGAGCTGCGGGTCCAGTGCCGAGGTGACCTCGTCGAACAGCATCACCTGCGGCGCCATGGCCAGCGAGCGGGCAATGGCCACGCGCTGCTGCTGCCCGCCCGAGAGCTGTTCGGGGTAGGCGTCGGCCTTGTCGGCCAGGCCCACCTGCTGCAGCGTGCGCTCGGCGATGGCGCGGGCCTCGGCGGCCGGCAGGCCTTTCACGGCCTTGGGCGCCAGCATGATGTTCTGCGCCACCGTGAGGTGCGGGAACAGGTTGTAGCTCTGGAACACGATACCCACGTCCTGACGCAGCTGGCGCAGGTTCACGTCAGGCGCGTGCACCGCGTGGCCACACACCTGGATGGTGCCGCTGTCGATGATCTCCAGCCGGTCGATGCAGCGCAGCGCGGTGCTCTTGCCCGAGCCGCTCTTGCCGATGATGGCCACGACCTGGCCTTTGGGGATGGCGAAGGACACGCCCTTGAGCACCGGGTTGGTGCCGAAGCGCTTGTGCACGTCCTTGAGTTCGACGATGGGGGTCATACGGGGGTCGCTTGTGTTCGTCGGGTTCAGGCCTGGCCGGGGGTGCGCGCGCCGAACTGCTGGCGCTGCTCCAGACGGCGGCTCCAGACCGACAGCGGGTAGCACATCGCGAAGTACATGACGGCGATGAGCAGGTACACGGTGAACGGCTGGAAGATGGAGTTGTTGATGAGCTGGCCGGCACGCACCAGTTCCACGAAGCCGACGATGGACGCCAGCGAGGTGTTCTTCACGATCTGCACCATGAAGCCCACGGTGGGCGGGGTGGCAATGCGTATGGCCTGTGGCAGCACCACCAGGCGCATGCGCTGGGCCCGGGTGAGTGCCAGGCACTCGGCGGCTTCCCACTGCGTGCGCGGCACCGACTCGATGCAGCCGCGCCAGATTTCGCCGAGGTAGGCGCTGACGTAGATCACCATGGCAATGCCGGCGGCCACCAGGCCAGGCAGCTCGTAGCCCATGATGGACAGGCCGAAGTAGCAGACGAACAGCACCACCAGCAGCGGCGTGCCCTGGATGAGCTGCACCCAGGCCAGCGCCAGCCAGCGCACCGCCTTGACCGGGCTGACGCGGCACAGCGCCACGATGCCACCGGCAATACCGCCGCCCACAAAGGCGATCAGCGACAGGCAGATGGTCCAGAGCGCACCGATCAGCAAAAACTTCAGGTGCAGGAGGTTGAGGCCGCCCTCGATCATCGTGCGCCTCCCAGGCGGCCCAGCTTGCGCTGGCGCGTGAACACCATCTGGCCGAACAGCCACAGGCCCAGCCGCATCAGCAGCGAGAGCAGCAGGTAGGCCACCGCCACCAGGATGTAGGCCTCGAACGGGCGGAAGGTCTCGGACTGCACCCGCGCGGCCACGGCGGTGAGCTCCTCCACCGAAATCTGCGAGGTGATGGAGGTGGCCAGCATGAGCAGCACGAACTGGCTGGTGAGTGCCGGATACACCTTCTCCATGGCCGGGCGCAGGATCACGTGCCAGTAGATCTGGCGGCGCGTCAGCCCCAGGCATTCGGCGGCCTCGAGCTGGCCCTTGTGGATGGCGTCCATGCCGGCGCGCATGATCTCGCTGGAATAGGCGGCCACGTTGATGACCAGCGAGGCCAGCGCGGCACTGAAGGCCGACACCTTCCAGCCGAGGCTGGACAGGCCGAAGAACACGAGGAACACCTGCACCAGCAGCGGCGTGTTGCGGATCACTTCCACGTAGCCCCCGCACAGGCGCGACAGCCACGCCACGCCACTGCGCCGGCCAATGGCCAGGAACGTGCCCGCCACGAAGCCCAGCACCGTGGCCGGAAAGGACAGCTGGATGGTCAGCCACGCGCCTTCCAGGAACTGGGGCCAGGCTGCCAGCACGCTGGCGAAATCGAATTCGTAGTCCACGCCGCGTCAGCCTCTCACAGGGTGCGCGACAAGGCAGTCGATGGTGTGCGACGGCAGGCGGAATGCATGTCTGTCTCCGGGATGGACAGCCGACGGAACCGGCTGCACCAGCAATTCTGATTGATTTGATTTGATGTACTGCAACATCAGATTTTTGGGAATAATAGCTAGCGACATAGGCCTATGCCAGTCAATTGAATGATGTTTTTTGATGGATTTTGAATGTCCAAGACCGCCCGGATACCCGACATAGCGCAACTGGCTGGCGTGTCCACCGCCACGGTGGACCGCGTGCTCAACCAGCGCCCCGGGGTGCGCCGGTCGACGGTCGAACGGGTCGTCAAGGCCGCCGAACAGTTGCAGTATCTGCCGGATGGCGAGGCACGCTCGGCCCTGCAGCCGCCGCCCATGCGGCTGGTGTTCCTGCTGCCGGCCGGCGGCAACCGCTTCCTGCGCATGCTGGGCGACACCATCGGCTACTCGCAGGAACACTGGGCGCCCTACAACGTGCGCTGCCGCGTGGAATTCGTGGAAGGCTTCAACCCCGAGGTGCTGGCGCGCTCGCTGCTGCAGCATGGCGCACGCGCCGATGGCATCGCCTTCATGGCGTTGGAGCACCCGCTGGTGCGCGACGCCGTGGACACGCTGGCCGAGCGCGGCGTGCACACCGTGACGCTGATCTCCGACATCTCAGGCGCACGACGCGCGGCCTACGTGGGACTGGAGAACCGCTCGGCCGGCCGCACCGCGGCCTACCTGATCGCGCGCTTCATCGGCGAGCGGCCGGCGCAGGTGGCCATGATCGCGGGCAGCCTGAGCTACCGCGCCCACGAGGAGCGCGAGGTCGGCTTCCTGCACCTGTTCAAGGAATCGTTCCCGCACATCGAGGTGGTGGGCCTGCGCGAGGGCCACGACGACGCCGACCGCAACCACGCCCTGACGCGCACGCTGCTGGAGCAGTACCCCGACCTGGCCGGCATCTACAACATCGGCGGCGCATCCGACGGTGTGGGCCGTGCGCTCAAGGAGGCCGGGCGCCAGCACAAGGTGGTGTTCATCGGCCACGGGCTCTCGCCCGACACGCGCGCACTGCTGATCGACGGCACCATGGACGCGGTGATCAGCCAGAACCCGCAGGGCGCGATGCTGACCTGCGTGCGCATCTTTGCCAACCTGCGCAACGGCCGCGATGCCCTGACCGGCGTGGAAGCCGTGCGCGGGCAGATCATCTTCCGGGAAAACCTGCCCTGATCGCCACGCTGCAGGGTTTCAGACCGGTCCCGTAGCAATCGGGTTGCCGGCATCGCTGCACCACGCACTCCAGGAACCCGGGTACAGGCGCGCGCCCGTCAGCCCGGCCACCTCCAGCGACAAGAGGTTGTGGCAGGCCGTGACGCCCGATCCACACTGGCTCACCACCTGCGTGGCCTGCCAGGGGCCCAGCAACGCCAGCCACTCCTCGCGCAGCACCTCGGCCGGCTTGAAGCGGCCCGAGCCCTCGAGGTTGCCCGTCAGCGGCCGGTTGACGGCCCCGGGGATGTGACCCGCGCGCGGATCGATGGGCTCCACCCGCCCTTCGAAACGTTCGGCGCCACGCGCATCCACCACCAGCGCGGTGCGCTGCAGCAGGTTCTCGCGGATGAAGGCGGTGTCCACACACGACCCCAGCGCCGGCTGGGGCTGCCCCCAGGACACCGCGCTTGGAGCGACGGCCGGAGCGCCCATCTCGACGGCACCCTGCGCCTCGATCCAGGCCGCCCAACCGCCGTCGAGCACACGAACCTCGGCCTGCCCGATCCAGCGCAGCATCCACCACAGGCGCGCGGCGTAGCTGCCACCTGAGCGGTCGTAGGCCACCACGGCATCACCCTGCCGTATGCCCCGCGCGCCCAGCCAGCGGGCCAGCGCATCGGGCGCGGGCAACGGGTGCCGGCCCAGGCCGGGGGCGTGCGGGCCCGAAAGGTCCCGGTCCAGGTGGGCGTGTTGCGCGCCCGGCACATGGCCCTGCAGATAGGCCTGCCAACCGAACTCGGGTTGCATGAGATCGTGGGTGCAGTCGATGACGTGCACCTGGCCCAGCCGGGTGGCCAGGTCTTCGGCGGTGATGAGGGGCGACGGGATATGGGCCGGGTTCATCCGAGCACCCCGCTGGCCCTGAGGGTGGCAAGCCGCTCGTCCGACAGCTGCAGTTCGCCACGCAGCACGTCGTCGGTGTGGGCGCCCAGCGCCGGTGGCGCGCGGTGCACCACCGGTGTGCGGGAAAAGCGGAACGGGCTGCGCACCACCGGCACCGTGCCGTGCACCGGGTGGCTGACCTCGGCGCGCAGGCCGCGGTGACGCACCTGCTCGTGCTCGAAGGCATCGGCCACGCTGTTGACGGGCCCGCAGGGCACACCGGCCTCGCCCAGCGTGTGCGCCAGATCCTGGCGCGAGCGGGTGCGGGTGACGGCACCGATCTCGCGGTCCAGCTCGTCCACGTGCTGCATGCGCGCGGCGTTGGTGCTGAAGCGCTCATCCGACAGCCAGTCCTCGCGGCCCAGCGTCTTGCACAGGCGGGCCCACTGGCCATCGTTGCCGATCTGGATCAGCAGCGGCCCGTCTTCACACAGGTAGCAGTTGGACGGTGCGAACAGCAGGCTGCCGTTGCCCGCGCGCCTGGGCACCCGGCCGGTGGACAGGTAGTTCTGCGACAGGTGGGTGGTGGCCGCGACCGCGACGTCGAGCAGGGCCACGTCGATGTGCTGCCCTTCGCCGGTGCGCTGGCGGTGGAACAGCGCGGCCAGGATGGCGGAGGTCGACACCATGCCGGTCATCACGTCCACCAGCGGCACCATGGAACGCATGGGACCCGCGCCCGGCTTGCCTTCGGGCAGGCCGCAGGTGCTCATGATGCCGGAGACGGCCTGCAGCACCGGGTCGTAGCCCGGCCAGGCGGCCAGTGGCCCGTCCTGGCCATAGCCGGTGATGGAGCAGTAGACGATGCCCGGGTTCACCGCGCGCACCGACTCGTAATCCAGCCCGTAGCGCTTGAGGTCGCCGACCTTGAAGTTCTCGGCCAGCACGTCGCACTGTGCGGCCAGCGAGAGGATGATCTCGCGGCCGGCCTCCTGGGTGAAATCCACCGTCAGCGACCGCTTGCCCCGGTTGACGCTGAAGAACGAGGGCGTGTCGTTGGTGGCCTGGCCCTGCGCGTCCTTGAGGAACGGTGGGGAATGCCGCATCTCGTCGCCCACGCGGGGGCGTTCGATCTTGAACACGTCGGCCCCCATGTCGGCCAGCACCTGGGTGCACCAGGGTCCGGCCAGCACGCGGGTCAGGTCCAGCACCTTGATGCCGGAAAGAATCATCGGGGTCATGGAAGCGGTGGGGTTCATTCGAGGCTGATCTTGGCCTTGACGCGGATCTCGGCCACTTTCTTGAGGTCGGCGCGTACCAGGTCGGTGAACGCGGCGCCGGACAGCAGCGACGGCGTGAGGCCGGTGTTGAGGAAGAGCTTGCGCACCTCCGGGTCGGCCACGATGTCCTTGCCCACGGCCGCGATGCGCTCCACCACCTCGGGCGGCAGCCCGGCGGGGCCGAACAGGCCGAACCAGCCGGTCAGGTCCACGGCGGGGCCGCCGGACTCGACGATGGTGGGGATGTTCGGGTAGGCCTCGGAGCGGGTCTTGTTCAGCGTGGCCAGCACCTTGATGCGGGTGTCGCTCATCTGCGTCAGCACGATCGGGTCGATCATCATCTGGATGCGGTGCGCCATCATTTCGGTGAGCGCGGCCGCGCTGCCCTTGCTGGGCACGTGCAGGATGTCGGTGTCGGTGAGCAGCTTGAGGTACTCGCCCACAAAGTGGCCGTAGGAGCCCACACCCGACGAGCTGAAGTTCAACTTGCCCGGCTCCTTGCGCGCCAGCGCCAGGAACTCACCCACGGTGCGCACCGGCAGGTCACCGCTGACGCCGATGAACTGGGCGGCGTCCACCACCTTCATGATGGGTGTGAGCTGGCGCGTGGGGTCGAACGGCGCGGGGTCACGCCCGGCCGCCTGGATCACCAGCGCGCCGTTGTTGGCCGACAGCAGGGTGTAGCCATCGGGCTTGGCGCCCATGACAAAACGCGACCCCAGGATGCCGGCCGCGCCGGGCTTGTTCTCGACCACGAAGGACTGCCCCAGCGCCCGCTGCAGGCGGTCGGCCACGAGACGGGCCACCACGTCGTTGGTGCCGCCCGGGTTGTAGGGCGAGATGATGGTCACCGGCTTGGACGGCCAGCGATCCTGCGCCAGTGCGCCGCTGGTGGCCACCCAGGGGGCGGCCAGTGCGGCGCCCAGCACGGTGCGGCGGCGCAAGGTGCCCGAGGCCACCGGGGCGGCGGATGTGTGATCGTTTGTCATGTCTGTCTCCTGTCGTGTTGTAGATGAGGGTACGGGCCGGGTTCCGGCTGTCGGCCCGGCGTTCAGAGGGTGAACACCTTGTCGGGGTTGAGCAGGCCCTGCGGATCGAGCACCGCCTTGAGGCGGCGCATCAGCGCCACCCCTTCGGCACCCGCCTCGCGCTCCAGGAAACCGCGCTTGTGCAGACCGATGCCGTGTTCGCCGGTGCAGGTGCCCTCCAGGTTCAGCGCCAGGTCGACGATGGCGGCATTGAGCGCTTCCGCCTCGGCCCACTCGGCCTCGGCGTTCGGGTCTATGACCATCAGCACGTGGAAGTTGCCATCCCCCACATGCCCGAACACCATGTGCGGGAAGCTGGCCTTGGCCATGATGGCGTGGGCGCCTTCGATGGAAGCGGCCAGGCGCGAGCGCGGCACGCAGGTGTCGGTGGCGATGATCTGCGCACCCGCACGCGACTGGCGGCACGAGAAATAGGCCTGGTGGCGCGCCTGCCACAGCCGGGTGCGCTCCTCGGGCCGGTCGGCCCATTGGAAGTCACCCCCGCCGCGCTGCGAGGCGATCTCGCGCACCAGCTCCACCTGTTCGGCCAGCGAGGCGGGTGAGCCGTGAAATTCGAGGAACAGCGTGGGCCGCTCGGGCAGCGCCAGGCCCGGCGTGGCGGCGTTGATGGCCCGGATGGAGTGCGCGCACAGGTACTCGCTGCGCGCCAGCGGCACACCCGCCAGCATGGCGTCGTTGACCGTGCCCACGGCAGCGGTCACGTCGGGGAAGGAAACCACGGCAGCGGACACGGCTTCCGGCAGGGGGTACAGCCGCACCGTGACTTCGGTGATGAGCCCGAGTGTGCCTTCGGACCCGACGAACAGCCGGGTGAGGTCGTAGCCGGCAGCCGACTTGATGGCCCGGGTGCCGGTGCGCAGCACCGTGCCGTCGGCGGTGACCACGGTCAGGGCCTGCACGTTCTCACGCATGGACCCGTAGCGCACGGTGTTGGTGCCGGACGCCCGGGTGGCCGCCATGCCGCCCAGGCTGGCGTGTGCACCGGGATCCACCGGGAAGAACAGCCCCAGGGACTTGAGGGCGGTGTTGAGCTGTTCCCGCGTGACCCCCGCCTGCACGGTGGCGGTGAAGTCCTCGGCATCGATGCGCAGGATGGCGTTCATGCCGGAGAAATCCACACACACCCCGCCTCGCGTGGCGAGCAGGTGGCCTTCCAGCGACGAGCCGGCGCCATACGGAATGACCGGCACCTGCCAGCGCACGCAGGCCGCAAGCACATCCCGCACCTCGCCTTCGTCCTGCACGAAGACCACCACATCAGGCGGTTGTGGCGGAAACGGTGCTTCGCCACTGCCGTGCTGCTGCAGCACGGCAGGCGCGGTGGAACAGCGGGCACCGAAGCGCTCGCGCAGGGCTTCCAGCAAAGGGGCGGGCAAAGCACCGCCGTGGGGTGTTCGGGCGTCCACGCTCAGACCCCCTGGAAACGAGGGGACCGCTTTTCGCGGAACGCCTGCACCCCTTCGAGCGCGTCGGCGCTGTGCGCCACCCGGTCGATCACGGCCTGGGTCCGGTAGAAGGTTTCGGTCGGGCTGGTGGGCAGGGTCTGGTCCACCAGGGTCTTGAGCTGAGCGAGCACCAGGGGCGCCGCCGACGCCATCTGCGCAGCCATCTCCTGCGCCACCACCTGCTGCTGCCCGTTGGGCACCACGCGGTTGACCAGCCCCACGTCGTAGGCCCGCGCCGCACTCAGCGGCCCGCCCAGCAGCATCAGCTCCATGGCCACCTTGTGGGGCACGCGCGCGGCGAGCCCGGCAATCAGCCCCTTGGAGACGCCCACGCGGGCCTCGGGGTAGTGGAAGGCGGTCGATTCGGCCGCCACGCACAGGTCGCAGTAGGTCACCAGCGTCAGGGCCAGACCCACCACCGGCCCCTGGACGGCGGCGATCAGCGGCTTGCCCAGGTCGATGCCGACACCGGGCACCAGTTGCCAGAACTGCTCGGGCGGCGCGGAAAGGTCGGCACCGGCGCAGAACACGTCACCTTCGGCGCACAGGACACCCACACGGTCCGGGCCATCCCGCAGGCCCTCCAGCGCCGCGCGCAGCTGCCCGAACAGGGCCACGTTGATGGCGTTGCGTTTCTGGGGCCGGTCCAGGGTGATGGTGGTGACGCCCGCTTCCGAGCGGACATGTACGGCGCCTTGCGACATGGCGTTGTCTCTTTGTTGTGGTGATGGGGGCGAACTCTAGAGACAGCCATTGAAAAGCAAAAGCGAGAAATTTTTAAAGATTAGACATGTTTTGCTAAATAATGGATCCATGCAGATCAAGATCCGCCAGCTCCGGGCCCTGGACACCATCGTCCGGGTGGGCAGCTTCGTCGACGCCGCGCGCACGCTGCACATCACGCCGGCTGCGCTGAGCCTGTCGATACGCGAGCTGGAGGACATCGTGGGCTTTCGGGTGCTGGAACGCACCACCCGGCGGCTGGCGCTGACTGACCCTGGCCGGGGTTACCTGGCACACGCACAGCGCATACTGGCCGAACTCGACAACGCCGAGCGTTTCGCCCGCGACGTGCGGGCCGGCCACTCGCTGGTGCGCATCGCCACCACCCAGACCGTGATCGCGACGCTGCTGACGCTGGTGCTGCCCGAGGTGCAGAGCGCCTTTCCCCTCATCCGCCTGCAGCCGCTGGACGTGGCCGCCAGCGACATCAAGGAAGCCCTGGTTGACGGGCGGGCAGACATCGCCATCGGCGTCGGCCTGCCCGACAGCGACGCACTGGAGTCACGCCCGGTGTTCGTCTCGCGCTGGTTCGCCTTCATGAACGCGCAGCACCGGCTCAGCCGCCGCCGCCAGCTGGCCTGGACCGACCTGCAGGACGAACCCCTGTTCATGACACAGGCCGCCAACTATTTCCAGCTGCGCGCCAACCTGGGCAAGGAGCGGCCGCTGCGCAACCTGCAGGAGTCCACCACCGCTTCGGCCGGCATCGCCATGGCGGCCTCGGGCCTGGGCGTGGCGGTGTTTCCGGCCTACGTGCGCCTGCTGGCCGACATGCTCAAGGTGCGCAGCGCCCCCATCGTGACGCCCGATTTCCGGCATCAGCTGGACATCGGCGTGCCCCGTTTCCCCTCCACCACCGCGCCCATACACGCCATGCGCGACGCCATCGGCCAGGCACTGGCGCGGACCTGCGGCCACCTGGTCTGAAACCCTGGCAGACTCCGGTGGCACCACCCGATACGACGAAGGCCACCGATGTCCACCCAGCGCTTCAGCAACGGCCGCATCCGCCAGGCCGACTACGACCGCAACACGCGGCAACTCACCCTGTCGTTCGACAACGGCACGGCGCTGGCCTACCAGCAGGTGCCCGAAGAAGTGTTCCGGCGGCTGTGCAACTCGCCCAACCCGGCCACCTACTGGGAAGACCGCATTGCGGAGGAGTACCCCAAACGGCCGGCTACGCCGGCCTCGGGACGGCCCGCCGACGCGCCGAAATGGAGCGACCTGTTCGGCGGCGGCGACCAGGCGACGGATTGATTTTTTTCCCATGACCCCGCAGGATGGACGAAAACCCGACAACCGCATGGCGAATCCCACCCCCCACCTCCTGCTTGTCGACGACGACCCCGCCCTCGCCGGCATGCTGGCAGAGTACCTACTCCCTCACGACATCCGGCTCACCGCTGCCGCCTCGGGTGCCGAAATGACACAGGCGATGACCCACACGGCCTTCGATCTGGTGCTGATGGATCTGCGTCTGCGAGGTGAAAACGGCCTGCAGCTGGCGCGAAAGCTGCGCGAGGCACTGCCCATCCCCATCATCATGCTGACGGGCCAACTGGACGAGGCCGACCGCGTGATGGGATTAGAGCTGGCAGCCGACGACTACGTGACCAAACCGTTCAGCCTGCGTGAACTGCTGGCCCGTATCCGGGCGGTGCTGCGCCGCTATGAGGCGCAGCCACACACCAGTTCCCCCTCCGCGACGCCCGCCGTTTCGGACCGTCCACGCGGTTACCGGTTTGATGGCTGGGAGCTCAACCTGGGTCTGCGGCGGCTACGTACGCCCAACGGCCGCGAGATCGAGCTGAGCCTGGGTGAGTTTGGCCTGCTGCACGCGCTGTGCCGTGCCCCCGGCCGGGTGTTGAGCCGAGACCAGTTGCTGGGCATGACACGGCTGGATGCCGGTGCCGTCTACGACCGCGCAATCGACGTGCAGATCCTGCGGCTGCGCCGCAAGATCGAAGTGGACCCGGCACGGCCACGCTACATCCGAACCGAACGTGGTCTCGGGTACCTGTTCGACGTGTCCGTGGCTGCCATCCATTGAGCGGTCTCCATGTTGCAACTGCAACATTCCATCGGCCAGATGAAATCTGCAGGCGTTGCGGCGGCGTTGCAATGGTCCCCATGGCCCAACAACAACGTTATGGGGAGAGTCAACATGCCCGCATGTGTCGTCGTCATTGAATTCGATCCGTTGGTCCGAGACCTGCTGGCCGAGTGGCTGGAGGAAGCGGGCCTGCGCGTGCAGCACCATTCTTGCGGTGAACCGCTACCCTTGTCGCTGACAGAGATTCACGTTGTCATCGTGGACATCGTGAACCTGCGACAGGGTGGACGGGAAACAGTGGACAGGGTACGCGGGGTATTCCCCGGCATTCCGCTGCTGGGCTTGTCCACCCAGGCACGTGACGGGCTCGCGGCAGACTGTGATGCTGCCGTTGCACTGGGGCTGGACATGCTGCTGCCCAAGCCCTGCAAACGCACCACACTGCTGACCGCTGTGCGTGAACTGGTGCGGGGCGGCTGAAGCCTGCCGAAGAACAGCATGTGGCGACGCCCCCGACTCATGCGATACGCCATCGCCTGTGCAGGCCTGGCAGTCACACTCGCCTTCGCGGCTTCGGCGGCCTACGACGCCTGGCACCAGCGCAACCAGCTCTACGAGATGTCGGAGCGGGAGTTGAGCAACCTGTCCAAAGTCCTGGCCGAGGAGACGTCGCGCAGCATCCAGACCGTAGACGTTCTGCTGCGGGATACAGCCAGCTGGTACACCCTGCGCGGGTACACCCTGCCTGATGAGGCCGTGAACAGCGCCCTGAGCAACCTGACCATCGGCGTGCCTCAGGTGGCAATGCTAACCCTTGTAGACGGCGAGGGCTGGCAACGTCACCGATCGCACCCCACCGATGACCCCTTGGCCAATGTCGCCGACAGACCCTATTTCCAGGCCCAACGTTCGAGGCGGAACAGCGGTCTGTTCATCAACGAACCCGTACTGACGCGCTCCATCGGTGAACACGGCCTGGTGATGTCGCGGCGCGTGGACGACGCCTCGGGTCGCTTCATCGGTGTGGTCACTGCCATCGTCACATTGGACCACCTGCGCCGCAGCTACGGGCGCATCGACTTTGGCAGCCACACTGAGCTGCATGTGGCGTTCAACGACGGTACCCCGGTCATCAGCCTCCCACGTGGCACCCACCCCCCGCACACGCTAAGCCCGCAGGGACTGGGCATCGAGTTACGCGATGGAGAAAATAGACAGGTGAAGCGCCTGCTGGAAGGGCGCACCAAGATATTGGCTGCAGCCGATATCCCGGAGCAACCCCTGTTTATCGCGCTGCTTCGCGATGAAGCCGAGGTACTGACCGCATGGAGCACCGAGGCCCGCAACAGCCTGCTGCGCACACTGGCGCTGGCAGGCTGCGCCGCCCTGGCCGCCTGGGCAGCCATCCGGCAACTCCGCCGCATCGAGGAGCATGAACGGGCACTTGCTCAAAGCGAAGAGCGCTACGCACTCGCCATGGAAGCCGCCAATGAAGGGCATGCCGAATGGGACATCATCAGTGACACCGTCTATCTGTCGCCACGGTGGTGTGACATGCACCTGTGGCCGGTGGATGCCTGCGTCCATTTCAGTGAGCTGCGCGAGATGAAACACCTGAACCCGGACGATCGGATGGCCCTGCGCAGCCTGCTGGACGGGCACCTGCGCGGTGACCTCCCGTCTCTGGACGCCGAGTATCGCCTGGCTATGCCTGACGGAGCGTGGCGCTGGATCCACGCCCGCGGTCGGGTTCGTCGCGATGCCAGCGGAAACGCCACGCGCTTTTACTGGACCGCTACCGACGTGACCCATCGCAAGCGTGCCGATGAAGACCGGGTACGGCTGGAGTCCCGCTTGCGCAGCGCGCGCCACCTCGAATCGTTGGGCACCATGGCTGGCGGGATTGCGCACGATTTCAACAACATTCTGGGCGCCATCCTAGGCTACGGCGAAATGGCACAGCGAGCACTGCCGCCCGCCAGCCCGGCCACACGCCACCTGGACCGCGTAATGCAGGCCGGCTTGCGAGCCAAGGCATTGGTTCGTCGCATCATCGACTTCAGCCGCAGCAGCTACGGCGAGAAGTTGCCTGTGGCGGTGCAACTGGTGGTGGAAGAAGCCCTTCCACTCCTGGTGCCCAAGCTGACCAGCCACATCCGCATGGACAGCCGACTCGACGCACCCACCGCCACCGTACTGGGCGAGGCATCGCAACTTCACCAGATCGTTATGAACCTCTGCACCAATGCCATCCAATCCATGGACCGCGAAGGCACGGTGACCGTGACGCTGGACGTGCGCGAGGTGACGCGGGATCTGGCCCTGACCCACGGGCAACTGCAGCCGGGACGCTTCGTGCAACTGGCTGTACACGACACCGGGCGTGGCATGGATGCACGCGTTTATGACCGCATGTTCGACCCGTTTTTCACCACCCGCGCGGTCGGAGAGGGCGCAGGGCTGGGCCTGTCTGTCACCCACGGCATCGTGAACGACCTCGGGGGGGCCATCGATGTCCAGACCAAGCCAGGGAGCGGCACGGTGTTCACGGTTTGGCTACCCTGGCATGGCGAGCACCACGAGGCCGCGCCGACGCCTGAGCGCCCGCTTCCTCAAGGCCACGGCGAGGTGGTGATGGTAGTAGACGACGAACCGGCTCTGGTGGAGCTGCTGGAAGACACGTTGGCCACGTTGGGCTACGAGCCCGTCGGCTTCACGGCGGCAGACCAGGCACTGGCCGCGTTCCACGAAGCACCCGGGCGGTTCGATCTGGTGCTCACAGATGAACAGCTCCCCGGCATGACCGGTACTGAGCTCATCGCACGACTGCGCGAGTTGCGCCCCAGCTTGCCTGCCATCGTCGTCACCGGGCACGGGGGCGAAGGCCTGGAGGCCAGAGCCCGAGCGGCGCGGGTGAATGCCTTGCTCACCAAACCCCTGCTCGCCGCCGAACTCGCCAGGGGCATCGCTGCCGTGCTGCATTGAAGTGCCGCTGGCACACCGGGCAGGCACAGGGTTTCGGTTGAAACAAGGCCGGCGCCAACGGAAATCAGTATGGAACAAAGGCTACGCAGAATGACCGCACACCCTTACGGAAAGGTCGTCTGCCATGCTTCACGTCAGCCGCCACCACCTGATGCCTCGTCACCACGCGAGACTGGCGAGCGCGTGGGCATTCCGAACCGGAATCGTCAGCAGTCGAACATTTCATTGTTCTGCCACCGCAGCGGCTTCTAGACTCCACCCCGCGTCTCCCTCCCTTGCCTCCGTATCCGCCGGCATCTGCTGCAGCTGTTCCGACCAGCCACCGCCGGGCCCCTTCTGGCCACAACGCCCGCTGGCGACACTGCAGTCGCCCACCCGTGCTGCCTGCGCGGACTGAACAATTGGCCCCACACCCCAACCCCATGAACGCCGAGCACCGAAAACCCCATTTCGAACTGCGCCATCTGCGCGCCTTCGCCGAAGTGGTCCGCCACGGCGGCTTCTCTCGCGCGGCCGAAAGCCTGCACCTAACCCAGTCCACCGTCAGCAAGGTGGTCAGTCAGCTGGAGGGTGAAGTGGGTGCGCCATTGCTGCAACGTAACCGGGGCGGCATACAGCTCACACGTACTGGCGAACTCGTGTTCCGTCGCGCCAAAGCCATGCTGGCCCAGCGGGACCTGCTGCAGCATGAGCTGCAGACCATCACCCAGCCTCAGCAAGGCAGCTTGAGGCTGGGCTTTTCACGGCTGGAAACGAGCACGTTCTTTGGCCGCCCGCTGGCTGAGTTCCGCCGCTGCCATCCAGAAGTCGAGCTTACGGTAGTGACCGATTCCGACAGCCAGCTGACCCGCAGGCTGCTGCGGGGCGAGCTGGACTGTGCCGGCCTTATCTGCGCTCGGCATGCGGACCTTGAGGTGCTGGAGCTGCAACGCGAACCCATGATGGCCCTGGTTCCGCGCAACCATGCTCTGGCTCGGCAGAGCGATATCGCGTTGGCCGATCTTGATGGTGAGCCGCTGGTCCTTAGCGAGGACAAATGCCCGCTCAACGAACTGGTGCTCGGCACCTTCGACCGCGTCGGCATCACCACACAGGTGGCCATACACACATCGCAGGTTGGCCTCCTGCACGAACTCGTGGCCGAACGCCTGGGCGTCGGTTTTCTGCCACGCGTGCTGGCACTGAGGCGACAGCACCCAGAAGTGGTGCCACTCCGAGTGCGCGACTTCGACCATCAGTGGACCTTCAACTTGGCCTGGCCACGCGAGAGCCGCCTGAGCGCCGTTGCACGTGCGTGGCTGGCTGTGGTCAGGGCCAGTTGGTCCCCCCCGGGCCTCGCATGGGCCACCGACTGACTTCCTCCATTCCGAACAGGAATCCACAGCAGTCAAACATTTCATTTTTCACAGAATCTCGCCGCTCCTAGACTCAACACCGGCCTAACCTTCCCATGCCACGTGTCCGTCGATTCGCCTCGCTCCATGAACGGAAACCAGCCTTGCACGCGGGTTTGCAGGCACCTGCGCCGTTTCATGAGCCTGGCGTGCAGGACATGAATGACTCCAGTCTGCGATCGCGTCTGCACCTGTTGATCGGACGCAGAGACCGCATTGAATGGACGGTCTTGGCGTTGGTGGTCACACTGGCCACGCTGCTGTGCGCCTACGCCGTGCTCAACGAACGGCAACTGATCCGCACCGCCGAAATCGATCGGCTGAGTGCACGGGCACGCGTCGTGGATGACAGTATCCAGCGCCGACTTCAGAGCACGCGCCATGTGCTGCAGCAGGTGCGCGACACCTGGCAGACGGGCGACAACGCGACCACCACACGCCTGATGACGGCATTCACCCACGTGACCCACGGGGTGGATGCCCTGCAAGTGGTTGACCGCGATGCGAACCCGGTGCTAGCCAGCGGGCGACGCAGCGAGCTGCTACCCACCGACATGGCCTACCGGAACAGCCTGGCGCGCATGAACGACTCGGCCACGCTATACGTGTCGCAGCCGCGCGAGCGGCCAACAGGTCAATCAGAAATCCGATTGACCCTGCCCATCGCAAGCCCCAGGGGTTCGCCAACCCACTTCGTGACAGCTGTTCTGAGTTCGGACTACTTCGACATCGTCATGCGGTCAGTACTGCAGACTGATGACACTTGGAGCGGCCTCACGCTGCAAGGTGGTGAACCGCTGACTTTCGTGGCCTCCGACCTGGCACTGGAGAGCCGCGTGTGGCCCTGGCTGAACGCCCTGTTCCACACCCACTTGAGCGGCAGCACCGGGGTCTCGATGCGCGATGACACCCAAGGCCCGGACCACTCACGTCGACTGGTGGTTCTACATACCATCAACACGCAAGCCCTGGCCATGGACAAACACTTCGCGTTGGCCTTCAGTCGCGATCTGGCCGTGATGGATCAGGACTGGCTGTCACTCGCACGGCGGTACAGCCTTTGGCTGGTAGCCCTGGCTGGAGCTGGAGCACTGGCCTTGCACGCCGTGCAGCGCCAGCGCAAGGCCTGGGCGGCACTGGTGCAACAACAAGACCAGGAACGGGCCGAGCACGCCGCCCGCATGCAACTGGCGCTCGCCAGCGCCAACTTGGGCCTGTGGGAACTTCACGTACCAGACGGTTTCATGGTCGTGGACACCCGTTCCGCTGCCATGCAAGGGCGCGAGCCTTCGGACCCGCAAGTATCCTCGGCCCATTGGCTGGAGGACATCCACCCGGACGACCGCTCCACCGTCGAGCAGCAGCTGATCGCACACCTGCGCGGCGAACTCTCCGCACTCGAGGTGGAGTACCGACTGCACCACCGCGATGGTCACTGGGTGTGGGTCCAGTGTCGCGGCCGCGTCGTGGAGCGTGATCCCCTGGGTCAACCTCTGCGCATGCTGGGCACGCGCATGGACATCAGTGCGCGCAAAAGACACGAATCCGAGATTGAGCGACTGGCCTTCTACGACAGTCTGACCGGCTTGCCCAACCGCCGTCTGCTGCAGGACAGACTTCACCGCAGCGTCGCAGCCAGCGCCCGCCTGGGTCAGTTCGGTGCGGTCATGTTCATGGACCTCGACAACTTCAAGAATCTGAATGACACCCTGGGACATGACGTGGGTGACCAGCTACTGACCCAGGTCGCGACCCGCCTGGGACAGGTAACCCGGGCCACCGACACGGTGGCCCGTCTGGGCGGCGATGAGTTTGTGGTCTTGCTCGACCACCTGGGCGCGACCCGCGCTGAAGCCCGGGCACACCTCGAGGCCATAGGCCGCACCATGCTACGTCGGCTGGCCCGCCCATACGACTTGAACGGCCAAACAATCCACAGCACCCCCAGCATCGGTGTTGCACTGTTTGAAGGCGCCGACAACCGCCCGGAAGACTTGCTCAAGCAGGCGGACATGGCGATGTACCACGCCAAGTCGGCCGGCCGCAACACACTGCGATTCTTTGAGCCCGAGATTCAGACCGCCATTACGGAGACCGTGCAGTTGCAGGCCGATCTACGGCTGGCACTACAGCGGGCCGAACTGCTGCTGCACTACCAGCCCATCCATGACCGCCGGGGTAGCATCGTCGGGGTCGAGGCGCTGGTCCGCTGGCGTCATCCCACGCTCGGCATGGTGTCACCGGGTCGCTTCATACCGGTGGCCGAACAGTGCGGGTTGATCGTGCCACTGGGCGACTGGGTGCTGGAGAGCGCTTGCCGCCGGCTGGCGAGCTGGACTGCGCAGCCCGCCACGGCGCACCTCAGCGTGGCCGTCAACATCAGCGCGCGGCAGCTGCGGCAGCAAGGCTTCGTGAATCAGGTGCTGGAGACGTTGAAGCGGACCGGTGCCCCGCCTGCCCGGCTCAAGCTGGAGCTCACCGAGAGCATGTTCCTGCTCGATGCCGAGGATATCGTCGCCAAGATGGTCGCATTGAAGTCATATGGCATCGGCTTCTCGCTCGACGATTTCGGCACTGGCTATTCGTCGCTCGCCTACCTGCAGCGCTTGCCGCTGGACCAGCTCAAGATAGACCAGACCTTCGTGAGAGAACTGGCCACGGACAACAACGGCCACGGCGCCACCATCGCCTGCGCCATCATCGGCCTGGCGCACAACCTCGGCTTGCAGGTCATTGCCGAAGGGGTCGAGACCGATGAGCAGTTGGCTTTCCTGCTCGGCAACCACTGCGACGCCTTCCAGGGCTACCTGTTTGGCCGCCCCGGGCCATCGTCCGATATCGAGTACCGGCTCGACCTGCCCGCCGCCTCGCGCGGCGAGGCGCTGCCCGAACACCCCACCGTTTCATAACCCACCACCTTTCGCCATGAACACCCTGGCTCACCTCCGTATTGGCCCGCGCATTGCACTGGCCTTCGCCCTCACCCTGCTGCTCATGCTTGTGGTTGCCCTTTTTGCTGGCGGCATGCTGACCCAGGTCAACCGTTCGTTGCACCTCGTCACCGACGACTACTACGTCAAGGTCCAGCTGGTCGGCCAGATCCAAGACGAGATCAACAAGCAGGCGCGTTTTGCGCGCAACCTGCTGATCATGGACGCTGGCCCTGCACGCGACGGCGAAGCCAAAGGCATCGCCGACAGCCGCACCGTCGTGCGTGCGCGCTTCGACACGCTGACTCCGCTGGTCCGCAGCGAAACCGGCAAGCAGCGGCTCAACGAGGTGATGGCCGCTCGCGCCAGCTACGTGCAGAGCCTGGACAGGTTTCTGGGACTGGTGCAACAGGACAACCTGGCCGAGGCCCGCACCCACCTCCTGCAGGAACTGCGCGGCCAGCAACTGGCCTATATGACTGCCATGGACCGCTTCTCCGCCTTCCAGGAACAGCTGATGAGCGAAGCCAGCGCTGAGGCCGACCGGGACGCCCAACAAGGTATCTGGGCTGTCGGCTCGGTATCGGGGGTGGCGGTGCTGGTGGCCTCGCTGCTGGGTTTTTTGCTTACCCGCTCCATCACACGCCCTCTGGCGCATGCGGTGCTGGTGGCACAGACCGTGGCCGCCGGGGATCTCACCTCGCGCGTTCAGAGCCAGTCGCGCGACGAGGTGGGCCAGCTGCTCTCAGCGCTGGGCAGCATGAACACCGCGCTGGCAGACCTGGTGAGCAAGGTGCGCAGCGCTTCCGAGGCCATCGCCACCGGCGCGACACAGATAGCCACGGGCAGCGTGGACCTCAGCCAGCGCACCGAAGAGCAGGCCAGCAACCTGGAGGAAACCGCTGCCTCGATGGAGGAGCTGGCCGTGACGGTGAAACAGAATGCCGACTCCGCCCAGGCCGCGATGCAGCTCGCACAACAGGCTGCCACAGCGGCCGGGGAGTGTGGTAACACGGTGGAAAGTGTGGTCATCACCATGTCGGAGATCTCGCGCAGCTCGCACCAGATCGAGGCCATCGTGGATGTGATCGACAGCATCGCGTTTCAGACCAACATCCTGGCGCTAAACGCTGCCGTGGAAGCCGCGCGGGCGGGCGAGCAGGGTCGGGGCTTTGCGGTGGTGGCGAGCGAGGTGCGCGCCTTGGCCCAACGCAGCGCCACGGCGGCCAAGGAAATCAAGGCACTGATCGAGACCAGCACCAGCCGTGTGAACAAGGGCAACGAGCAGGCCACGTCGGCCCAGTCCACCATGCAGGCGGTCGTGAATCAGGTGGACCGCGTGAACAAGCTCATCGACGAGATCGGCTCGGCCAGCGCAGAGCAGACCAGCGGCATCGGACAGGTCAGCGATGCGGTTCAGCAGCTTGATCAGGTGACGCAGCAGAATGCGGCGCTCGTTGAAGAGAGCACCGCCGCCTCAGAGAGCCTACGCGCCCAGGCGATCGAGCTGACGGCCGCCGTGTCGTTGTTCCGGCTGCCTCCAGCTGGCCGGTCGGCGGTCTAAAACGCTCAGTCGCCCTTGAAACCCGAAGCCTTAACGATGCCGGCCCAGCGCTGGGCTTCGGCCTTGAGCAGGCGCTCGGTATCGGCACGCGAGGTGCCGGAGACGCTGAAGCCCGCATCCACCAGCTTGCCCTTGGTGGTCGGGTCGTTCATGGTGGCCACGATCTGGCGGT
>VFQP010001054.1_pt1 | contig 41313 bp, 65 predicted proteins | sample 3512351 | NCBI WGS metagenome assembly VFQP01 (sample SAMN10412372, study PRJNA504923) | tailings metagenome | isolation source: Relicate 1 Philex TSF1 revegetated site | place: Philippines: Tuba, Benguet | collected 2017-08-29
TGCCACACCCTGCACAGGCTGACGCATTTCATGCCAAGTTTGGATACAACAGCGTGGAGACCAAGCAGGTGTGCTGTTTGATTGGTTTGTAATAGTAGCGTCCCGGGGCATGCATGTATGCACACAATCAATGGTCGCCCCAACAGACACCCTGGTATGTTGATGTGCTGTGGAGGTATCTGGACTGGGTATCCCTGGTCATCTTGGCAGCAGCAATTATCTCTGCGGCAGTCCCCAACGATGGTTCACGAGGATGGACGTCCTTTGTGTTGCTGATTATTGAGCTCAACTTGATCGTATGGGTCGGCTACTTTACTGACCGCAATGCTGGCAATGCCATCAAGGAGCTTGAGGTATGCTGGTTGGGTGGTGGTGGGGTGTTGTCCACCATTGATGCATGTTGTCATATCTCCTCCCTTCTGATTCACCATCAGGCATTGTCTGCCCCCCATTGCATTTGCAAACGTGATGGTGAGTGGAAGGAGCTGGAAGTCCGCGAGCTATGCTTGGGTGATGTCATTCAACTCAAGGGCGGTGATGTCATCCCCGCCGACTCCAGGGTATGGTTTTGCCATTGGTCTTGTGAGTGTATGTACCAAGCTTGTGAGTGTATGTATAGCAACATGACCACATTCGCAATGGTCTGTAGATGTGATTGTACATCATGTACAACATCGTGTTGGCACCACTTCCCTCGCCCACATCACATTCCCCACACAGTTGATTGGCAAGGGTGAGCCCTTGAAGATTGATGAGTCCTCCCTCACTGGTGAATCATTGGCTGTCACTCGCAAACCAGGCGATGAGGTGTGTGCAGGGTGTGCAATGTGGTGGGTTTGGCCATGCTTTCTACATACAATTACACACACACTTGCATACACCAACCATGCACAAGAACACACATCAAATACACACAGATCTTGGCAGGTGCAGTGGTGGCCCAGGGTGAGCTTGATGCAGTTGTCACAGCCATAGGCGCCAACACCTTTTTTGGCAAAACTATGACACTTCTCGGGTCACCTGAGGAGAAGGGACACTTGCAAAAAGTGCTTGGACGTGTGTCTGCTGTATTGGGGCTTTTTGCCCTTGCAGGTGTGTATGTGTTGTTGTTGTATGATCATTGTATATATATGTGAGAGCATGCAACATATCATGCATGCACACGGAATCCACATACACTGCATGCATCTACCCACTTCTTACATCCAACAATGCGGCCCTCCCTCAGGTGTCGTTACCATTCTTGTCGTTATGCTCACCCGTGGGGAAGGTGCCGGATACTCTGTCTCCACCACCTTTGTCATTTTCGTCTCTGTGGTCCCCATTGGCATGCCCGTTGTCACTGCTGCTGTGCTGGCTATTGGCGCAAGAGAGATGGTGCGTGAAAAGGCCATTGTGACTCGTTTGTCTGCATTGGAGGAATTGTCTGGGCTGGAGATTTTGGCATCTGACAAAACTGGTACACTCACACTCAACAAGTATGTTGTTTTTGGGGTGTTGACATGGGGATGTTGTTCTTGGTACATACTTGCTTGTATCCTCGAACAGCATGCGTTCATCATCCCCTGCGCATACACAAACACTTGCCCTGCACATTTCCCATGCACACCACTCCAGGCTCACATTGGACAAGGAGGAAATCACAACGTGGGGCAACAGCACACCTGACCAAGTGCTGCTCAAGGCTTCACTGAGTGCCAAGTGGGAAAATGCGGTATGATGATGGGATTACATTGCGTATGCGGTTCAGTGTTGCGTGTATCGCGTGTGCTGCACACATGCACCACACTTTTCAAAACCTTTCTGGCACACGCCACACAAATACAGGATGCCATTGACACTGCAGTCACGGCCAGCATGGGTCAACCAAAAGAAGCTGCTATTGGCCAATACACCATCCACCGCTTTATTCCATTCAACCCCGTGGACAAGAAAACCATTGCCTATGTCACTGGGCCTGATGGGAAATCCTTTGTAACTGCCAAGGGTGCACCACAGATTATTGGTGACATGCTCACAGATGATGCCGCAAAGAAAGTGGTGGATGAGTACATTGTGGAGCGTGCATCTCGTGGGCTTCGCGCGTTGGGTATGGGAGAGTGTGTATGATGGGATGCGGGTTGACTTAAAGTCGACAGCTCTTCACAATGACAATGTGAAAATACCATGCACCAAAAAACAGGTGTTGCTGAATCACTGGATGATGGCAAGACATGGACCCTCGTTGGCCTCATCGCCCTTCTGGACCCACCCCGCCCCGACAGTGCCGAAACCATCGTCAAGGCCCGCAACCTGGGTGTGGAGGTGAAAATGGTCACTGGCGATCAGCTGGCCATTGCTATTGAAACCTGCCGCCGCTTGAATATGGGCACAAACATAATGGAGGGCAAGGAACTGATGTACAGTAAAGAAGCAAATACAGAGCTGCTTCACAAAGTGGACCAAGTGGATGGCTTTGCTGGGGTGTATCCGGAACACAAGTACAAAATCGTTGAGGCGCTGCAAGCACGTGGACGCTTGATTGGCATGACAGGGGATGGGGTGAATGATGCACCTGCGCTGAAAAAGGCTAACGTGGGGATTGCAGTGGCAGATGCCACTGATGCTGCCAAGGGTGCCGCGGACATCATCCTCACTGAAGAGGGCATTGGCACGATTATCACGGCCATTGTGCAGTCCCGCATGATCTTCCGTCGACTGGAGACGTACATCATCTACCGCATGGCGTCCTCGTTGACCATCCTGCTGTACTTTTTCTTTGCTGTCATTTGCCTGCGCTTTGACTTTCCCACATGGACCCTGGTACTGCTGTCGTTGACCAATGACTTGTCGGCCATGGCAACGTCTTTTGATCGAGTATATAGCAGTGAAGTGCCCGAGTTGTGGAACATGACAAAGTGCCTCGCACAAGGTACAAGGGGAAGTGGATTTTGTGTGTGATTCTGTGAATGGTTGCCCACACAAAATGTTGCCCATATTGTTTTTGCACTATACCACACTCCTATTCACAAGCAACACACCCCTCCCTCTTCTCACACTCACAGCATGGGCATTGTCCATTGTCAACACTGGCCTCCTTATCCTCACCCTCGTCCTCGCCTCCCCAAGCGAGCTCAACTGGTGGCACCTGTTCAACACCTCTCTCACCCCAGACATCCCATCGTCCAATGGCAGCACAGTCACCAGCCCCCAGGTCAATGCTGTTATGTATCTGGCCTTGACTGGCGTTATTCAGCTGCAGTTGTTTGCCACTCGTAATCCAAGCTTTTGGTGGCATTTCAGTCGAAAGACTGCACCTCCTCCTGCACTCATGTTGGTGGTGCCTGCGGTATGTCTTTTATGTGGGGAGTGGGTGTGTTGGGTGGGTCTGCAACGCTTTGAGATGTGGAGCATGAGTTTGTTGTACATTGTCCTGAGTACACGTGACATCCACAAACCAACCACACCTCTACCAGTTGCTCTTTTTGGTGGGATCTACCTTTATTTCTGTCTACTGGCCCCTCAGTGTGCAGCCTGATGGTGGCCGTGCACAGATTCAGGGTGCCGGGTGGGTGCCCATCGTCGTCACATGGATGTGTATCATCATCACTTGGTTTGCGGCTGATGTTGCCAAGACATTGATGTCATTCATCTTCCGCAAGTATGTTGGGAATTGTGTGCGTGAGAGAGAGGGGGAACAGATATTGTGACTGCTCATGTGTGTGCATTTGTTTCTCTATTATTACCATCATCATGCCTACCCTCATCATCACCATACGTTCATCCATCACCATCACCATCATCCTTTTCCCTCTTATTTCCCCTCACAGGCAAGAACTCATCAAGGAACATGCCAAGAAGGCAGATACGCCACTGCCTGGCTGGGTTAGGGCGTTGGATGCACCAGGAAATGCATGCGAACATGCAGCAGACACCCTCGATGAGAAATTGGAGGTGTGGGTGGGTGGGTGGGTGTACAGTGGGGTGGGTTTGGGGAGCCGGGATGTTTGCACAGACGCACATGCATTTGTATGTACATCCATGCGTACGCATGTGCATATGTACTGCCACAAACACCACCAACTTAACACACCTGAACACACACGCTCAACATTACAGGCTGTATGGTTCAAGATCACCAAACCCTTTCGCAAGGGTCACAAAAACCTTGAGCGCCCTCTCAGTCAGGCACAGATGCAAACAGAAATGGCAGTGCGCTTGTCCATGCGTGACATGTCTGGGCATATCCCTGACGATGTGCTCAATGCTCCAGAGGTAGGAGTTCTTGTTGCTTTTGTTGCTCCTATTGTCCCTCCTGTACACAATATACACCATGATGCCCCCCTTTCCCACCACCAACCCCAAACCAACACACGCACACACACACATACACAGCCTGTTGCAACAACATCACACCTGGAGCACAAGACACCCCTCCCAACCACGTTGGAAGAGGGAGAAGTGGAGGAACATGTACATAGAAAAGCTCAGGGCCTGATCCGGTACTCTGTGTTCTAGGGGATGCAGTATTGGTGCTTTGTCGATCTTTACCAGGTGCAGTGCTCTGGTGTGTGCAGAGTGATATATGGTGCACAATCACGGTTTTAAGTTGCTGTGGGGGTGGATTTGCCGCACACCAAGGGTTGGCGTGCTTGTGAGTATGCATGAAAACCACAAGGGAACAAGATGTGAATTGAAATGTACTCGTATCCTTATTGTGTGAGATATAAGCATTGATGCAGTGATAAAAGGGAATTTATCATGCTGTAGGTGCACTGTCAAGCTTGCTGTCATGCAACGATTTGATTTGGGTTCCACATTTTCATCGAGACTGTTGTTGTTATACTTGTGTGCATTGTTATCCTTTTATTTCTTGTGGCCATGTACTTGTTGGTGTACTACTTGTTCTTTCATCCCCCCCTATTTTTTCATCCCTTTTCTTTTGTAAGCAAGAATGCCACTGTTTCGCTTCTTCTTCTGCTGCTGCACACAACATACTCATACGCATTGCTGCAGACAACGCCGATGTGCCTCCCTTTCCCCCAGCACATACAGTCACGACGTAAAAACAACTATGTTACACACAGCGCTTATGTCCACTGTAGATCGCTGTTGGACAATATGCAGCAGCACACAATACTTATTCTGCTCGCAAAATGCACAAATTGTCATGAAAACCAACTTCTTTGCTGCACATGAGTACCCATGCCAACCACCACCAACAAAACCACCACAGCAACAAGAGTTGCTGCTGCTATTCTTCGTTTGTCAATACTTGTCGTGCTGCCCATATTGCTTCGTAATACGGCCCACACAGTGCCCATGTCAGCTGCACCACCAGGCGCACCCCCCCCACCCAAGCACCCACTTCAGGGGCCAGTGCAGCTGCACCCACAGGTGCCAGGGCCGCCTCTAGCCGTGCCTGCTGCTGCGCCAAGTTGGATGTATGCACACCAGCTGTTGCTGCACGCACATCTTTATCAGTCGCATGCAAACCCTCGGCCCACTCTTGCTGCTGCGTGTTGTCCAGCAGCCCCACAGCGAGGGCATTGCACACTCCAGCTTGCACCTTTTTGTATATTGCGCTTTTTTCGCGAAACACGGTGTCGAGGAGTGATGCGGTGGTGGTGGTGGTGGCAGTGTGTGCTGCAGTGAGGTCAATGTCGGGGCAGTGTGTTGCTATGTGGGCAAGCACCTTTGCAGGAGGGGGGTAACGTGTTGTATACAGCCAAAGTTGGAGAACAAAAGGAAAAACCAACACACAACAGGTTACAACCTTCCGCGGCACCCTCCTCTCATACCAGTGCTGCAAGCTCCTGTTGCAATGACTCCATACGCACACTCGTATCACCCAGCAGCACCCAAAAGCGTTTGCGCACTGCAGCAGAGAGGGACCCCAGTGGCGGCAGAAAACTCCCTGCTGGCTGCAGTTGTTCAAGCACTGCTTTGAGGGCGTTGTATGAAGTGAGCATGCTGGCTGCTGTGAGTGACAGCCTTTGTAACTCATTCTGTGTGTATACAGGGAGGGTTGATGTGATATGCGTGATTTGATTGACGAGTGTGTGGGATTCAGGTGTTGATCGTCATGGGCAATACCCAGCATCGTACACACACCATCCCAAAACCATACCTGCAGTGCAGTCAGTCGTGCAGCATCTAATGTGAGTGTCTCTGGACACACCGCAGCAGGTACACCAGCATGCCCCAACAGCGCCTGTGGGCACTGAATCAATGCAATAACACCCATCTCCACTGCTTGCTTTGCATTGGCAGGTGTAAAAGGGGTATTGATGGGGGTAGCGCTGGTGTGTGGGGTGGCAGCAGTGAGGAGCCACTGGGTGGTGGCTGGTAGTGCTGCGGTGACCGAGCCTGCTGCTTCAATTGCACGTTGATAGCGGCTGTTTTGGGAGGGGATTGTTCATGTGTATAATGTGTAGGTGGGATGGGGTGTATTTCCCAGTTCACAGCATACACCTACATACCGTCGCGCATATTCAATACCATTGCCACCAGCATGCAGCACATTCTGCAACATCTCCAGCCTGTACTTGACCACATCAATCGTCACCTCGTCAACCTTGGAGCGCACAAAACGCAATGCACCTACTATAGCTGCTGCTCGTGCTGGCCGCACACCCCACTGTGTGTGCACATGATCATCATCAACGGTCAACACAACACGGACAGAATTGTCATGCATGTGAAGTTGGCATTGCACAAGCTGCTGGGGTGCTGCGTTCATGCCGGTAATATCAGCAACATTAGTCTTGATGTCATCAATGCTTTCGTCTGATGCACATTGTAGCGCTTCCAAGACGTCGTGAAATGCTTGGCGTGTGTGTTGGGCACGTGCAGGGGCTTCCAGTTGCTGCACCATATGTACTGCAAAGCCCAGCAATTGTGCAAGGTAGGAGAGATCAGGGGAGGAGCATAGACGCTGTTGTACATAGTCCTGTGTGGAATTTGTGTGGGTTGACTGGAATGTGTTTGTATGCACATAACCTTGCCACCACAAAGTATACCTCGTCCAGTGCATCCTCAATGGCCCTCCGCAGTTGTTGTGAACGGGCTCCACCGCCAGGCACAAGATCCAGCAGCCGAATTTTCACCTCCTGCACCTCTTTCACCAGTCGCTCTGGATTGCCATCTGGCCACAGCAGTGAAGCAACGACCACGTCCCAGTATGCTTTGGTCGCCTGGCCGTGGATGGCAAGTTGCAGGGCAACCTCGGGATCCGCTTGGGCAAGATGTTCGAGGTCTTGATGGAGTATGGCTGCCAATGAGCCCTGCTGCATGAGCAGCTGGTGCACCACACGCTCATTCTCAGTGACATTGGTCAGGATTGCATGTGCTGCGATGGATGGATTTCCATTATGGATTGATGCAGCTCGATGGCCCGATGTATGTGGCGATACTGGAGGAGATGGTGGTTGCAACATTGAGGTGGGTCTGTGTGGTGGTCAAGAGTTGACGATGATGTTGGAGATGCCAATCTCGCGAAAACTATCGTGGAGAAATGAAGCGCTGGTCAATTGGCCTTGGAGGGTGTCGGGTAATGCATGCACACGATCTAGTCACGCTGGGAATGTGTCGGAATGTGTCGAGGGGTTTTGTGCGATCTGCTGATCCCCGCTGTCTCTTTTGTTCTGAATGTGTGAGCGTGCTTGTATTGTTAATAGTGTTATTGAATTCAGGTGCTTAAAAAAACAATAGATATGTTGATGGTTCAATTTCGTGAAAGTTTGACCATCATCAACCCAGATAGAGGGGAATGAGTTCTCACCTATCATACAATGAACACCATGAACACAGCCAACATGTACCACAAACATAACAAAAGTAGGGGCTCATTGGAGGGTCGTTGTGGCAGAAGTCCACCAGGCCCCGTCATCAACAGGGAGGCGACAACCTGCCACTCGCCTCGAATATAATCACAGCCCTTGAACACGGTCGCACGCATCCGACAACACAACATGCATGAATACAACACCTCAGACAGATGTATTCCTTTCTACATGTGTCACCATGGGCTGCCATGATCCCAGCTCATGCACAACAGCAAACGAGCGGTGAAACTGAGGTTATTGGAGGACGGAAAACGCTGAAAACGAGAGCAAGGACTACACACGTACATCTGATGTCTTTTTGCTACTCGACGAGGGAGACGCCACTTTGTCTGCTATGCTGAGATGGGGGGAAGAAAAACCACTGGGAATGCAGGCTGATGTCTACACGACAGGACAACACACCAAATGGGATCACAATGCTGAAACCAATGCATGATGCTACATCGCCACATGCTGATCACAACTCCTAGCTTCTACACTGATGCTGGTAAAAGCGGCCCAAGCTGATCTGGGGAAATGAAAGGGGACACACGACACCAGAAACAAATATGCGACGGGCAGGCAGGGGAGACAGGCAGGGGTAGACAACGAGATGATATACAAACGGGATGATGAAAGGGCGGGGGTGCGACAAAGGCACGGCAGGAGTGCGAGTAAAACAGGCAGGCGTATCGTAAACCGTGAGGGATGCACGAAAGAGAGACAGTCCAAGGGATCATGTGTGGTGCTCCTAGTCTACACGCTTGTGGGGCCCTGTGGCCTGAGTAACTGGCACACAAAAACAACACACAACGCTGTGGTCATGAAGCAAGCGCACTTGATCTTTTTGGCAACGAGACTCCACGTTGGCAGAGCTGGGCGGCGCCCAATGTTGTCGGCCTACTGATGTCTTCATTGATGGTTTCATGCATGCATGCGTAGTTGCTGTGCGACACTGTGCTACTTTCCAACGCACGGTGGGTGCTGCATAAAAGCGTGTTTCTGGACGTACTGCTTCTCGACGCATGCATCTTCACAGGTGCTCAAGAGCATCTCAGATTTGGCTATCTTTCCTCAAACACACTTCATTACGCATACACGACACCGTGCATTGGGAGAATGAGGCTTGCTGTTGCGGTGCGAGCGACTCTGATTGCAAACTTTGGTTGGCTCAATGCTGGTTGTTGTGCACAGCCAGCTCGCATAATATGCTATGTGAATCATCATTGTCACAAGCACGCAACAGCTACGCCAACATTCTGATTGAGGTGCAAAAACACAAGATATTTCAATGCTTTTTCACTCGCTTCCTCTTCCCTGTACCATCAACAAGCGCGTCAGAAGCAGGTGTGTGCAGGGCAACGTGCTCCACATGACGCCCCTCCCCTGCTGCAATCTTCTCTGCCGCTGCTGCTGCTGCCGACACAACCACGTCCATGTGTGCAGTCCCTGGTGCTGGCAGCGGTGTTGTCGGTGGTGTGGCCTCGGTTGCGCCCAGTGCATGGGCAAGCTGCTCTTCCTTTCTGTCAAGGCTGTCTGCACTGCTGGATGGCTTGGTGAGAGATGCTTGCTCTAGTCGCTCCAGCAGCACTGCCTTGTTACCACCTGTTGTGTTGGTGGTTTGTGTGGATGCATCGTTGACTATGTGTTGGGAACACAACAGTAACACTCCATACTCGTGGGTAATCCCAGTGCTTTTAGTGTTGTTTTGATGTCTGCCACTGTCAACCCCTGCTGGTTGCTGCGCTTCCTACCACTTGCTTGTGCAACACCTGGTGTCTGTGGTGTTGCACTCCCACCATTGCCCTCCACTGCGTGTTGGTATTCCTCCAGTCGAGCTACCAATACTGACTTGCTTCCACGACGATCAAGCCCTGCTGTGTCGAGTGCTGCACGCAACTGGGCCACAGACAGCTTGGCAGGGGTGGTGTCATCATGGTCGGGGGCACAGTGGGATTGGAACAACTGAAGGGATGGTGGTGGTGCATTGGGTGAATGTCGTGCATTGGGTGTGTGGTGTGCCGTCACCCACCCACCCACACCCACCCATTTTCCCACACATACTGCTGCTGGTGTTGCAGCTGCCAATGCTGTGCGGCGTGTGGGCGTAAGCAATGCAGCAGCATCCTTGTTGAGGGGTTGACACGTTTCACAGGCATACACAGTGCGAGTGGCCATGTCCCATGTTCGTATGTCTGACCGACAGCGTCCACAGGTGCGCTGGTTGTACACATACCTGGAGGATGGTGTGTGTTAGTGTATATGTGAGGCACAACTCCTGTACATATACACGCGCACATACAAAAAACAGCTACACTACTTGCACAAACACTGTGCAAGACTTCCAGCCACCACCCCTTATATCCTACACAACCACCACCCCAACAACAACAGCACCCCAACAACAACAGCACCCCAACAACAACAACACACCGTCGAGTCCATGGCTTGCCCAGCACCTTGGCCTCTTCAGGGTCTACTGTGATAATGCTGCCAGTCTGAAACCCCCTTTGCAACAGCAACACAGTCTCCCTCCATATCCTATCGAAATCATCACGTGTGATGCTGCATGCAGGCTGCTCGGGATGAACACCAGCCTGTGGAGGACACAAGGTGATGTACAACAACAAAAACAACACAGCACACCAGCAAATCACGTGGCATAACACACTTTGAACAGTATTTCTGCACGGTAGATGTTGCCGGGCCCTGCCACCATTGACTGATCCATCAACACCAACCCAATCGGCTTTTTGCTCTTTTGCACCTGCTGCCACAAATACTCTGGGTCTGCATCTGGTCTTAATGCATCTTGCCCCAGCTTGTGAACGCAGGACCTGTAAAAATCCCATCCACCATGCTCGAGTGACATGGCGGATACATGCGCCATGATGTTGGCAGGGCGGTTGACAAGCTGCAGGCGAATTGTGTCTTTGAGTTCTTCTGGGCCAGGGAGGGTGTAGGTGCGGAATGCGCCGCTCATGCCAAAATGGATGCGGATGACGGTAGCATCTGCATGGTCGGGGTCGTCGCTGGGGGTGAAAAAGTAAAACAGGTTTTTCCCATGGACCTCAATGCGTGCAAGGTACTTGTCATTGATTGCTGCTGCACCTGTATGGGCATGGTGATTGATGTGCAGTCTGTGTGCGTGCTTTGTTGCCAGTTGTGATGAGAGGGTGGTGGGCACCCGCAGCGTGGCACAGCATGTCCTGCACGTACCATCCACAAAACGCTTGTTCGGGGAGGTTGCTTCAAAGCGCTTGTGGAGCAGTGTGCTTCGATGTGCATGGGCAACGCGATGACATTGATGACCTTCCACCATCCTCACTTGCACGCAGGGTTGGCGAGGTGGGCGTGGGAGCACACGATGCTGCTGTGTGTGCCACAGCCAATTGCAGGTTCGATGGAGTATGTTGATATTTATTCTTGTATTGTAGCAATGGTGTCCTCGAGAGAAAAGGATAGCGTGTTGAGGCGCTGCAAAGACTCGATGGTGGTGATGATCGAGGAGGGGATGGTGAGTTGGGTGCCTGTACGCTGTGTGTATGCTGTTTGTATAACGCGATGGTTTACAATGCTGATATTGTTGAATATAGTCACAAACACATCAAGGAAACCCTCATGATCACTAATAAATGTGCTACTCGATTGCAGAGGATGTGTCACTCTCAGCCTTTTTGCTGCCACTACTGCCTCCCTTGCCTCCCTTGCCCAGCGCCATCACCTTGTTGAATATCTGTGTGGTATCGTCAAAGATGTTGTCAATTGACAACAGCCCCCACATCTCCCAAGGCAATCAATATCATACCTTGCCACGTGGTTTTGCACCCTTTTTGGCACCGGCCTCTCCCGCAACGTAATCATCCTCCGTCACCACCCCGTGTTGCGTGGTGTTTCCCACCTCAACGTTGTATTTCCCACCCTGTGCTGGTGCAGTGCGTGCTGCTGAGGCGGGTGCCGAGCCATGGGTCTGCAGGGATGGGGAGCCCTCATAGGCAGTGGAGTTGGCTGGGGCCTGGTGTATAGCAACAGAGGAGGTGGAGGTGGTGATGGTTGGTGCACTCTTGTGGGCAGGCTTGCAATATACATGTTGCATAGAATTTCATATGCCCCAGTGCCTGCATCATCATGCTCACAGGAAAAATGCACACACATCAGTGCCTACACCACACCTTGCTGGCACTCAAAGATGAAGGCAGACCCACGGATGCCTGCTTTGTTGCATGATTGCTGGGGTTGGCTGGGGTATGTGCCACTCTCACTGACCCGCTGCGCACAAGGGGTGCTGAGGTGCCTGGTTGCATAGTGCTCGGTTGTGTAGTGCTCGGTTGTGTAGTGCTCGGTTGTGTACTGCTTGTTTGTGGTGCTGGTGTATGGTCAGCATGTTTCCTGTTGGGATGGGTGTGTGGTGGGGTGGTTTTATTTATGTGGGAGTGGTTGTATGTGTGTGGGGACAGGGGGAGTAGCAGGGGATGAGGCTGGAGATGCGTGAGGTGGCAGGCAGGAAACACAGGGGTACAAGAGATGCTCTAGAGAGAAAGGAGCATGTACACAGAGCATTTACAGGTACTTGGGGCATGCTTTTTTGGTGTGGGGCAATGGGCAAGCAGGGGAGGATTGTTTTTTATGTGTGTGTGCAAATGCATCGTATTTTCTCTACATGTGCATCGTGCTTTCCCAATTCACATCACAAACCCCTACCCTCCCACACCCACCCACGTTCCGAGACCCTCCCCCCCAACACACACACACACCCAGTATTGCCAGCAGCAGCAGTCAGCAGGGACGCTGCCGGTGCCAAATCCACAGACATGCTGCCCACCGAAAATGATGCTGCAGGCAGGAGGGATGCTGCTGGGTCAAAGTCACTGCTGCTCATCATGGGGTGCGCCTGCATGTTATTGTGTGATGTGCATGGTGTTGTGTGAATGCATGGTGTTGTGTGACGATGGGGGGGCATGGGTGTGTTGTTGTGCACGCAGGATACCAATGGTGTGTGTATGGGTGTATGGATGTATAAGTACGTATGGTGTTGTATATATTCGTGTTGCTGCTATCAGGCATGTTGTCCTGTTTAGGTTGTCATGTGGGTTGCAATTGCTTGTAAAGACAAACCCTGGTATACACAAACATACATCCTCACACAAATTGGTATCATGCAGGTACAGCAATGGATGCTTGCTACTGTCCAATCATCATCCTCATCTCATCACACTACCTAACACTACACACACCAACACCATCCCCACACCTCCCCCCACAACAAACACACCACATACTACTATGCCCCCCCCTCAATCCACCCTCAATCCACCCACCCTCAATCGACTGTGGCTACGATCAGCATCCAACTTGGCCATCAATTCCTTCATGTCTGACAATTTTGACACCAATTCCTGCTCCCTCCCCTTGAGCCGCTGCATCTGCAGGTGCATCTGTGTTTTGTAATTTTCCAATGCCTGCACAGTGGGGCCCAGCACTAGTTCAATCAACTGACACATGTGCTGCTGGTAGGTGGCGCCAAAGTGTATGGCGGCCAGGGGGTGGATGCTGCCAGAGGTGTCGCTGCTGTTGGTGACTGCACGGCGAAAGGTGGATTGTTCCTCACGAAATAGGACACGCATGAGACCAAATAAATTATCACTGCGCTCAAATACCTGAGGAGGTATTGGTGGTTGGTGTATGTGTATGGTGTGTATGTGTGTGTGGTTGTTGCGTGTGTGTGTGTGTGGTGTGCATACAACCAGACAAAGGTAGGTAATTGCTGAGTGAATAGCAAACATGCCCAAATATGCTTGATTACCTGCCTTGTACACAAAATACACATGTACCCATAAACAGCACAACCCCACAATGCGCAACCCCACATACTCCTCACCCCCCCCCAACCAGACACGCACCTGTTCTGACTGCACGACATCCAATGGCACCTCCTTGCGCACCCATCCCCCACTGTTGCCCGTGTCTGCCTCCTTTTGTGATGCTGCCAGTGCTGCCGCTACTTGGGAATCATAGTCATCACCAACATGTGCTGTGGGACGTGCAGTGCCTGCTGGGATTGATTGAAATGCAGTAACCTGTTGTGGGGTGTACCAAAGATGCATGGAGTGTATCAAGGGGTGATGTGCATTTCATTTGTTGTTGGTGCAACATCACAACATGCCAATCCCATCCCATCCCACAGCCACCTGTACACGTTGGGCAAGGGATGTTGCATCTTCATTGAATGTGGAGAAGATCAAACCAATAAACCCCTCATCAAGCTGCTGGTAGGTTGCTTGGGTGCGCACATCAACATGACTGGGCAACACGGTGATGTGGGGATGGCTGTGATACCAGCCAATTACGCGGATGCGCACACCACGCTGCTTTGAGCATTCTTCTGCTTGTGCTGCACAGCGCACCATTTGCTCAGGGCTTGCCTCAACGCGATCCTTTGAGGGGGGAGCGAATTGTATGACAATAAGATGTGTATGGTGTGTGTATGGTGTGTGTATGGTGTGCATGGTGCATTGGGCAACAGTGCGGCACAGCTTGGCATACTAGTACAAACGTATAAAAAATTGTTGTGTTGATGCCCATCATACTTTTCTACGGTCTGTACGAATCTGTGGCATGGCAAACCAGATGCGAGCTATTTGTCCCCCATCAGGCCCCTCCTGTAATGACATTGTGGTTTGGTGGTATCATTGCTGTGAGAATGAGACAGTCACAAAAAAAAAAGCTATACCTTGACATCCCCGAGCAACAGGCCCATAATCTCCTCTGCCTCGGTGGTGAGTGCATGTGTCATGCAGGTCCAAAATACATCTGTACGTGTGAGTATTGTGTGCACACCATGGAGAAATCACGAATAGGTGTGGGTGATATCCCTACCTGAGGTAATCTCAACACGATCAAGCGACATAGTTCTGTCTTTTCAAGACTGATGTGTCACAATGCGGTGTACTAGGGCAAGCTGGACACTGTACTGCAATGTCTGTGGCGACACAGTTCAAGCAATCAGCAGCGATGGTGCTGCAATTACGTTTGTAATAAAAGGCGTTGTCACATCACCTATCACCGCAACGCAAGCTCACTGTCATTGCTAGGATTATGTTTACTTGTTGTTTTGATGAGAAACAAATTTCATACTGCATGAACTTGGCCATCGTCGGTGACACCACCCTGTGTTCCTCATGCAGCTGTGGTTGCTGGTGTGGCCACTCCACGCACCCCTGCACGCTCCTTGACATACATGTACATGCCATTTTGTGTATGGATGGTTGCCCCCGTGGTCATACCCACCTCCTGTGTGACATAGACAAAAGACCGTGTTCACCAATACATGCCATACACACCGTTGATCACACACTCCCCCACGACATACCTTGCCAGGCACCAGCTCAAACTCAAAGCCACGTACAGTCACTGCCAATGCTACGACAGCCTCCATCAGCGCAAATTGGTCCCCCACGCACTTGCGAGGGCCCCCCGAAAACGGAATGTACCTGTTGGGTACATGTATTGGTTGCAATGTATTGATTGCAATGTATTGGTTGAATGCGCACAGTTGGTTGCAACCCTGACTCGTGTACAAGTTGCCATGCACACATGTGCCATGTACACATGTGCAATGTACACATGTGCAATGTACACATGTGCATGCACACCTGTGCACCACCACAAGAGACTTCCCCTCTGGCCACACAGCCTCTGAGGGCAATACACACTACACGATATTACAAGCTCCACCACACAAACACTGTCCCACAAACACTACAGTACAGGGTACATACCTATAGTCTGTGTTTTGTTCATTGGGCACAGGGCCATCAAGGGGCCCAAATCGTTCTGGAATGTATGCCTCTGCATCCTCCCACACATCAGGGCTGTGGTGGATGTTGTATACACTGATCATCACATCCTGACCACGGGGAACTGAATAACCACCTGTGTGGGGTGTAGATGTGAGGGGGGTGTTGATGTATTGATGCGGGTATATTGTGTTGATGTATATGTAGGGTATGTTGATGATCATGGGTGATGCTCTTGAGGATCATGTGTGCGTATTGTATGTTGCATTATCAAGATGTCTGTGTCCTGTATAGTGATGTCTGTACACAACAATAATACACCCCCATCATAACAATACCACACCTGGCAGTGTATCATCCACAAGCGCTCGTCGCAGCAGCACAGGTGGGTGGGGATACAAGCGCATGCTCTCATTCACACAGCGCATGCAGTACTTGAGTTGCATGTACTGCTCCAGGGTGGGCTGTGTGCAATTACCCATCACTCGATCAACCTCCTCATACACCTGATGTTTGTTTAGGAGGGATGGGGTGGGGGGTGGGGGCGATGGAGGGTATAGGGATGGTGTTGGAATATACACCAATTCAACAACTGCTTTTGTATTTATGTGCACTGACTTTATAACCACCACCACAACACATATTCAACAACTATACACACACACACACACACACCTACAAACAAACAAACAAACAAAAAACACACCTTGGCTAATTTGTCAGGGTTGTTGACCAGTAGATACAGTGTCCATGTGAGTGCACTGCCTGTTGTCTCATGCCCAGCAACCAACATGGACAGCAAATCATCACGCAATTGGGTGGAAGACACCTCCTCCCTGGGGATGGGATGTGTGCCAATATGCATACGTGCTTGTCAAAGCCACAAAACAACACACACACATCAAGCGCAAAGAAACATGCACAACAATACACACACACATACGTACACTACAAAGAAACACACATACACACGCACACATGCCACAAACAAACACATAAACAACACACACGCTACACCTGGATGCAATCAAAAACCGCAACACACTAGGATCAGCCTCATTCATATACTCCTCACTAAACCGAGCAGCTTCCTCAGCATCTACCATTGCCTTGCACTTGGCTATCAATTCCTCAGTGGTGGCACGAATAAGGGCAACTGCTTCTGCTGCCTGTGAAGGGTGTGGGTGGGTGGGTGGGTGTTTGTGTGTGTGCAGAAGGTGTTTGTATGGGTACATGTTGTTTGAGTATGGTGTGTATGGGTGTGTATGGGATGCATGTGTCGGACATGCACACATACCTTGCGCTGACGTGGCACCACATATTCCACCAGGGGAAGCTTCCAGTAGGGCAGCACATCCGTGGCCCTTTGCTCTGTTTCCTTGAGTGCAGTGTATACAGCCTGTGAGGGAGGATGTGTGTGTGTGGAGATGTATACAAGGTGCTTGTTGAGGCGCTTGTTGAGGTGCTTGTTGAGGTGCTTGTTGAGGTGCTTGTTGAGGTGCTAGTTTGTCCAGTGAATACATTGAGATGCGTTCCAAGTTGCACCAGTGCCACACAACATCAACGCATCTCAACCACATCTCTTTCCCACACATATTCCCACCTGAATCAATGGGCTATTGCTGTTGAGACTATTGAAATCATAATTAAACACCGACTTGCCAATCACATCCAGTGTCAGCTGACTGAAGCAGGCCTCCATATCAATGGCCTCACCACTTGTGGCTGCCAGCTTGAGTTTGTCAGTGAGCTGCACTGAACAGGGGCCAAATACACGACCAAGCATCTCCTCCAGGTAGGCACGATGAAGGGCTGGGCCGACTGCCTTGCGACGGATACGCCAATTTTCACCTGTGTCGTTGTTGTTGTTGGTCAGTTATTGACAATGTTTTTCATTTGTTGTTATTCCCACTAACTTTTTGCACATGCAACATCCACCCAACCATTGCACCCCTTTCACAACACCCATCCCCCTTCACAACCCCCAAATGCTCCACACACCATCAGCAATGGCAAACCCAGTCCCAAACAGAAACTTGGACACCTCAGCCACCAACCCCTTTTCGTATATAGGGCGGTTGGGGTTGTCTGTGGATCGAAGCACGTGTTTGGCAGCAGCTGGGTCACTGATGACCAAAAAGCTTGATGCAGGGCCCGTTGGGAGCAAGTAGACGGGACCTGATTCCAACATCCACTTGAAAAGGGCTTTGAAGAGGGCACCACCCAGCAGGTCTGCAATGTCTTCAGGCTTTGCATCAGCAACAGGGACATCCTGGAAGGTGTGGAATCAAGGGTGTGTTTGTGGAGGGTGTGTGTATGCAGGGTGTTTGATAAGTACCAAGACACATAGAGAACAATCGGGTGCATCAGGTATGCTGTACACCATCATTCCAATACCAGCATCATACCGATTTGCCACCCCACAAGCGGCCCAGCTGTGTGAGCCATCCGGGGCTGGTGAAACTGGTACCAGCACCTGCTGCATCAATGAGCTTTGTGGTGTCAATTTTCTTGTCCAAATCGTACACCTGCGTGTATGAGAGCGATGTAGATGACGGGTATGCAACATGGTGGGTGTTTGTGCACTGTGTGTTTGGGTCAAACCTCTTCATCGTTTGTGGCTCGCACTACGTGGGAGGGCGCTGAGAGGGGACGATGCGTTGCCCTTTGACGCCGCAGGTTGGTGCTTATCATGCACGGGGTGTGTTTGGTAGTGGATGGAGTTATTGGGGCAAGGCATCGTGGCTGTGTTGTGCCACATGCCGATGCCTGCAACACAAGCGATGGAGTCATGGCGTTGTGCTTTTTGTGCGTGCTGATACCCTAATAATGAAACCACAAGCATAAGTTATTGGAAAACATCAAGTAAAACAGTGTATTTGAACAGCGGGTTGATAATACCTCCAGCTTACTATCACACCATGTACACAGCTATGCATTGCACTGCTCTGCTGTAAATGCACACATTGACTAGTACAATGGTGCAGTTGCGCGCACCTAATACACAACAACCCCTGCGTGACAGCAAGGCATTCCCATGCACCATCAGCAACACTGTTACCCTAGGCGCCATTGCACGACACTCTACGCACATCAAACGCATTAACACACACGCCCCACAATGTGTATGGCGAACAAGGCGTGCATTGGCACCAACAACGCTGTGTAGAGCTGCGACCAAGCTCGACAGTGCTGCACGGTGGTGGGAGTCTCAAGCAGACCTGTGGCTCGAGGCACACACTGAAGAAGAGTTTTGGAAGCACATTGATGATGCCACTGAACAGCTTGTATTTGTTGGTATGCATGTTTGTCGGTGTGTGCAGCATGTCGTGATATAACAGTGTCTCTGCGGGGCTGCAACCATCATTGCCGCATGACCACCACCCATCCACAACCTTCATCCCAAAACATCCCTTGCTTTACACAGATTTCTATGCAACATGGTGTCAGGGCTGCCAAAGTATCTACCCAGACCTCTGCAAACTTGCTCGTGACCCCCAATACGCCCATCGTGTACGGTTTGTCAAGGTCTGTGTGGAGGAGCTCAAGACATTTACCAAGGACATTGGTGTCAAGGCAATGCCGTATGTGCAGCTGTATAGACCTGGGAATAGGCAAGCACTGGTGGGGTTTCAAGCAGTACCAAGCAGGTGTGTGTGTGGGGGGAGTGTTTACATGTACACCCATCATACAGGGGTGACGTATTGTATGTATATGGTATCGTTGCTGTTTTATGTTGGGGGATTATCAGGGGGGAGGGGGTGTGGAGTTGCTCCCCCCTCCCCTTGTGTAGTACAGAAATGCACAGCAACCAATAACCATACAATACATACTGCTCATCTGCCTACACCCCCACGTGTCCATAATAGGGTGAAGGCAATCAGGACCAATGTAGACACTGTGCTGAATGCCCCCCCACAAGGCAAATACTTTCGACTCGACCCCAATGGTATGATACAAATGATGTGGCGTGTTTTTTGGGTTTTGAGGGTTGTTTGTGAGGGTGTATGTATGTATATGTATGTTGTGTGGGGGTTTATATATGTATATATTGTGTGTGGGGGGGGGATGTATGTATAAATATTGTGATGCCTGGCATAGAGCAGCAGCCTGCGTGCGACAAGAGCAACACCCATCACTGCCCATCACCATCTTCCCACCCCAATCGCACAGGGTTTGTGTTGGTTACAGATGTCCCACCCCCCAGTGCAGGAACCAAAGCAGCACAGTTGGCTGCACTCAAAGCATCCTCCAGTGGTTTGTTTAGTCACTTGATGAATGTGGCTGCAGCACCTTCCACAGCAACGACCACCCCTGCAAGCACCACCTCAACCACCACCACAACCATCTCAACCACAACACCAACACCTCCCAGCACCTCAACCACCACCACAACCATCTCAACCACCTCCACCACCACCTCAACCACCTCAACCAATGCAAAACAAGCATTTTTACAGCAGTATGGCAGTGACTATGGCTATGGTGGGCGTATTGATACGCTCTACCCGGAGGAAATCGGCAGCAGGCTCCCTGCGGGGCATCACTATTTGGATTATACTGGGTCTTCCTTGTATTCAAACAGTCAGTTGGAGGCTGTGTTTGCAGAGTTGAAGAGTCACGTGTTTGGTAATCCACACAGCTTGAATCCTAGTTCTGAATTGACAGGTGTGGTGGGGCGTGGGTGTGAATGTGGGTGGAGGGGTGGTGAGGTGTGGGTGTTATGTATGGGTGGAGTGGTGGTGAGGTGTGGGTGTTATGTGTGGGTGGAGGGATGTGTATGTGGGTGTGTTGTGTTATATGTATACATCTCAATCACTGCTGTATGACAGTCAGGCACTGCACCTCAACAACACCCCACCATGAAAACCACCATGATCTGCAACAACACCTCAACAACAAGTGCAATTCCACACCCGCAGACATTCACACAGATACTCTCCCCCCCCACACACAATCAATTTGCCCTCAGGTGACAAGGTTGAGGAAATACGCGACATGGTCCGCAACTGGTTTCATGCTCCTATGTCTGACTATCAAGTTGTGTTTACCAAGAGTGCCACTGATTCACTGAAATTGGTGGGGGAGACGTTTCCTTGGAGTGAGGAGAGCATGTTTCGGTATGTCTGTATGTACAGAGGGTAGTTGGTGGGTTGGTGTGTGTACACATACTGCTGAGGTGCACAGTGGGCATGTGGTTGTTTATTCACACGCGTGTATGCATATTTGTCAGAACACATCCCATATCACTGTAGACCATGTTCACCCACCCATATGTATATGTCTCATATTCATCAATGTCTCAATATCATCAATGTGTCATATGTCTGTCATATGCTCATATGTCCCACACTCACCTACGCATCATCCACAGGTATTTGCGTGTGAATCACAACAGCGTGCTGGGTATAAGGCAATATGCACTTGAGCATGGTGCACAGTACATGTCTGTTGAGGAACCATGGGTGCAACAATGGCTGCGTGATGATGACACACAACACCAGCAAGCGCAAAATGGTGCAGTGCATGCAGCAGCACAGCAGCAACAGGAGAATGGGGTAGGTGTGGAGGTTGGTGGGGACAGCGACAAGGAGAAGCAAGGCATGTCATACTCGTTGTTTGCGTTTCCAGCTGAAGACAATTTTGCAGGAGTAAAGGTGTGTGTGATTTTGTGCGTTTTGTGTGTATTTTGTGTGTGATTTTTGTGTATATTTTGTGTGTGATTTTTGTGTATTTTGTGTGTATGTGTTTTGAAATGTGTACACACCTTCAGTTCCCTACAACCCTCCCCTGTCTTTCGTCCCCTGTCTCCTCTCCCACCCAAAGCATACCATCCCACCATACACAGACACACACACACACACACACACACACACACAGTACCCCTTGGATTGGATCAAGCAAGTACAGTCCCGCAGCACCTCCACCCACCAGTGGAAGGTTCTAGTAGACGCAGCAGCATTCGTCCCCACCCAACCACTCGACCTGCGCACATTCCCTGCTGATTTCGTCTCCATTTCCTTTTACAAAATGTTTGGCTACCCCACAGGCCTGGGTGCGTTGCTCATTCGAACAGAAAACGTGCAGCTGTTGCGCAAGGTGTTTTGGGGGGGGGGGAGTGTGAGTTTGGCTGTGGCGGGTGATAATTTTCGGGTGCTGCAGTGTGAACCGACATCACGGCTGGAGGATGGGACGGTTGCGTTTTTGGATATTATATCACTCAAGCATGGGTTTACGTTGCTGCAGTCACTGGGGGGGATGTCTGCCATACAGGTGAGTTTTTTGGTGTGTGTATTGGTGCGGTGGTGTGTATGTTGGCGTGTGTGTGAGTGTACATGTATGTATGCCAATACGTCCACGCAGCTTTGTGTCATGTAAAAGCACACCCCCACTGCCCCCACCACCCAACCCCACACCCCCCTACACAGGCACACGTACGCAGCCTGACTGCATGGACCTACACGCAACTCCACGCGCTCTACCACAGCAATGGTGCACCTGTGGTACAAATCTTTGGTCGACACGGTGCCCCAGATGCTGCCCACACCCAGGGAGGTATTTTAAATTTTGAATTACTGCAGCCAGATGGGGTGCCCTTTAGCTATAGGGAGATTCAGGAAGCTTCCGCCGCAGCTGGGTTTCACCTGAGAACAGGGTCTGAGTGCAATCCTGGGGCTTGTTACAGTTACCTTGGGTTGACTGAAGCAGGTATGTGTGTTGAATGATGTGTTTTGTTGGTGGTGGGGGTGTGCGTATCAATACCCTATGACACACGTGATGCACCACAACACCCTATCATACACCCCAATACACATGATACAACACCCCATCGTGGTACACCCACATACACATGGTACACCCAAACACACATGATACACCCAAACACACGTGATACACCCAAACACACGTGACACACCCACATGCACACACAGAGGTTGAAACACTGGCTGAGGACAAGGAGGGGTGTGGGGATGAGGTGGAGTGGATCACAGTGAAACGAGCAGTGGAGGATGAAACAGGAGCAGTGCATAGCAAGGAGGTACTGCCATTGCTGCAGGTGTGTCATGGTGGTGTGTGTGTGTGTGGGTGTGGGTGTTTGTGTGTGAGAGAGACAGATTGTGTGTGTGTATGAGTGTGTGTGAGTGTGTGATGATGGTATTGTGTAAGTCATGATGGTGTATGAATGTGTGTTATGCTGTATGTATAGCAACACACGTGGTATAAGCGACACACATCACCCACAATTACACACATCACCCACAACTACACACACTGCACTACACACATACACAGAAGAGCAAGCTTGAATTGGGACATGCAGGTGAAATAGCAATGAAATGGGTTCGCAAGCCCCTTGGTACTGTACGTGTGAGCTTGGGCTACATGTCTACATTTGAGGATGTGAGTGCGTTGGTAGGGTGGGTGAGGGATACATACACAGACCGGACAGATGGGTGAGTGGGTGTACGGTTGAGGGGATTCATGAATGGGTGAGACCACATTGGAGTGAATTGATATGTATGGAGTGGATGATGTGGACGGGAGTGGATCATGTCAATATAGAGTGGATTCGTGTTTGTCGTGGGGTGATAGTGAGGAATGTTGACGGAAATTGGTGTCAAGTGTGTCACACGTACTGCCATTTGTCATTAATCAAGATACGTTGTTGAATTTGCTATACACGCACTGCAAATGAACAAGTGTGTATGTTTTGTTGTGTGTGTGTGTGTTTTGTTTCATGTGTATGTTTTGTTGCGACTGTGTAGAAAGGAGAGGGGTGCACACAGGGTACCCATGTATGTGGTCAATACCTGTACCCTGTCGAACCATGCCTACTGCTGTTTCGACCAACACGTGCTGTGTTGCTTTTCCACTGATGCACTTGTGTTGCATACCATTGCATTGTTGTTTATGAGCAAGGACCTTTGCGTTGTTGTTCTTGAGGCAGATATTACTGTTGTTACGTTGCTAGTGAGTTTGACAATACCCACACAAGTGTGTACTGTGTGACATCACATCTGAGTATCCACCAGTGCAGCCATCAGTACACTTGCATAGTCCTCCTCCACACAAAAGTATGGACCTCCTCCACACAAAAGTATGGACCTCCTCCACACAAAACTTGGAAGTACGTACGATACAAACTCAGCGCCCCTGACAATATCAGGGCACGTTACACAAACGATTTTTGACTCGTCATTGTTGACAACACCAACCCTGCAGTTGGTGTTCAATCATCAGGAGCAGTATTTTTCCTTGAGCTGTTCAACTTTTGTGATGTACTCCTCCATTGCCTGCTCCTTGGACTTGCCTATGGAGTTTTGTGGGGGTGGTATTTTGTGTACAGGTTTTGTACAGTACAGAACCCATATGGCGAGCAATGATCGACAGGGTTTTTGTGTATATCCCACATGTTGAGCACGGTCAACCAATGACTGGGTCATTGACACACAGCACATACCCTTTTGCTTCTCCCAGTGGTCCCACTTGTAACGACCTGTGGAAACGTACATGATGCACAAGATGTGCATGGCATGTCCAGCACATGTCGCAAACACAACACCCCACCACAACAAAGCAAATCAACCACCACAATAACAACCAATCAACCTTTTTGGTCAAAAATCCCAGGCCGAGCCGTGTTGACATCGCCAACCGTGGCCTGCTTGAAAAGGGCATACAAAATCAGCTTATCTTCTCCAGGGATGGAGTCTGGTATGACATCCCTTGCCTCTTGAACAGCCTTGTCAAAGTCCTCCTGGTGTTTGTGAGAAACAGTGGTAGTTGTCAGATCAGGAGATCAGTCTGTTGACTGGCAGCACATACTTGTAAACCCATGTTGGCGTGCTGCTAGCGTGTCGAGGGGAAATGTACAAGTGAACAAGGTAGAAAAACAGCACGAAAGCCTGTTCTATTTGGCATTTTTCGATAGCACGTACCAGTCTCGACACAACAGCAACGCGTATATTGCCATTATGTACGCCTCACTAGCAACCACTGCAATCAGGCCCGCCGTCGTGGTGGGTACACGCCATAATGTCAAAGGTTTTGCACCTGGTCGTTGCACGACTGTGATGCCATTGGCACCACGCCCAGCTGTCAAGGCAGCATCACTGCCTACAGAGCTGCTGACCATTGCTGCAGAAGTGGGTGAAGTAGATGCCCCTGCATGGGTGCTGCCTGCTGCGTATGTAGTGGTTCACACTGGGGTTGAAGTCAAGGGGAGGCCCCGCAATACACGTGTGTTTCCAATCCATGCACACACAGGGCCATCATTGTGACCATTGCATTGAGCTTCAGCAGCTTTCTGCTCAAGCCAGGTATGTTGGCTGAGATTGAGGGGTTGTTGGGTGACGGTTGTTGGTCAACCCAGGTTGGTGATGTTGTGGTGGTGGCATACTCACCGTTATATCACACCATGCGCAGGCGTGGAAGCATCAGAGGACATGATTGAGCGTGATCAAAAGCGATTCAAAAAGTGAGCTGGTCGTAGTTGAGAGTGAGTGAATGCTGCTCTGGTCGTGGACGTATATCAAGTTGTCAGCATTTTTGTTCAACACGCGTGAGATTTGTAAGAGCGTATATCAACATACCACATAGACCACCAACCAACACAGCACCAACGCAACACCCAACCCAACTATGGCGGCGACATCTTTCGATACACGGCATGCTATTCCCTGTTGCCAACGTCTTTCAGTGCATCGTACACGCCAATCGCTGCCTAGTTTACATGCACATATACGGTTTAGGCGACCATTGCTTGGGAGACCCATAGGCACAGTGCTGACCCAGCAGTCGGGTCGCTCCCCCATGTGCAAAGCAGCACTCGACCCACAAACCCTTTCTGATGTAGCATTCTATGTTGACACTATGCAAGAGGACTTTGCCACAGACTTGTATGGGGGATATTCAGGAGGGTGTTGAGGAGGGTGTTGGGGCGCAGCAAGTAGGTCCCTTATGTTTGTTGTGATACATGCAACAAAACACGCCTGCATCCACACACACAGTGTATTGACCACGTCCTTTGCAATCAGCGTCATCATGACCTATTGGTTTATTCGTCTGCTTTTTGCTGGTATGGTGGTATTGTTGGCATATATGTATCTGGGCATATACATGGTTCCTGTCTGGGCATATAGCATGTTGATACATTAACCACACTCAGGGTTTGCCAAGGTATGGGATTTCGTATTCCAGCCATCCAAAAATGATCCCAACCAATGGCGTAGCTGAGGGCTGCATGAACGAGCAACGTTGTACTGTTTATATTTTTGATGATTCAACACTAGATTATATTCAACTCAACGTGTAATGATGATGGTTGTATCGTGCAAAGGCACCCTGCCAGCTTGTGTTGCAAGTAGAAGCAGCTCTCACAAAAACCCACCTCGTCCTCTTGGTGTGCATGCCAGCGATTCTGCAGTAACTTCGTCAACAATCGTCAGCCAAAATGCACGAATAGTACTTCCTACGGTATTATGGAGAGAACCGCAACGTACTATGCACTTTGAGGCACACGACATTACTTTACCATCTTCATCCCCAGATGATCGACCGCCGTACTGCTCTTGCCACAGCCCTGCTCACCCTGCTGTCCCCCAGCCCCAGCCACGCTGCACCTGACCCACTACCCCCCACCCCATCTGCTCCACCAACCACCGTCTACTTTGGCAATGGGTGTTTTTGGGGCAGGCAAAAGGATTTTGTACAAGTTGAACAAGATGTGCTCAAACGTCCCCCCGAAAGTGTCAGTGCTGTGGTGGGTTATGCAGGTGGTCGCACTACATCTCCTGATGGCAAGGTGTGCTATTATTACAGCAAAAACCGCGCCAACGTGTATGAGCGCCTGGGACATGCAGAGGTGGTGAGCGTGCAATTGGATGGTGGGGATGACATTGCCAAGAAGCAGATGTGCGCATTTGCAGAGCAATACTTTGCACAATTTCAACGCTTGCCATGGGGAGGTGGGATGCAACGTCTGGTATGGGTTGACATGTGTTCTACTGTCTGCATTTGTATGCCTCTTGTCACCAGCTTGCTTGCCCGTGGTAGTTCATGTGGAGGAGTGTCTTTAGATTGTCATCATTATACACGTGTATCTATATACACCATACACCATACAACACACCATACAACACACCACACCACACACCATACAATACACCATTCAACACGCTACACAACAGGTTACACAACAAACCATACAACACATTGCACAACATACCACACAACACCATACAACACACCATACAACACAGGACCCCCAGGACAAGGGACCTGGCTATAGAAACGTGGTAGGCATCCCTGGTGGCATCAATTCCCCCCTATTTGAGGCGTTTGCGTCTGCCAACAAGTACAATATGCGCCTAGTGGCAGGCCGGGGTAATGAGTTTGTGGGTGGCAAACCAACAGAAAATGATGTGTTGAATACTGTATACATATTGGACAGTGCAGAGCTACCATTCTACCAGGTGTGTGTGTTTTGCGTGTGTTTGTGTGTGTGTGTTGTTGTGTGTCATCATGTTGGCAGTGTGCAACAGACCGACCATCATGCTACCTCAACAAAAGCATGCCCACCACATCCATCCACAATCATGTGCAATTATCAGGCGGAGCAATATCACCAGTTTCATAATGGTATTGGAGCAAGCTTTCCCAAGCAGTATACACAAGACCTCAAGCGCGTGGTAAAGGAGCAGGGGCGTATTGTAGATACAGGGTGTCCAGAAGTATATTTCTTCTAACAACTGTGAGTCTGTGGCTTGTTTGATGTGCTGAGTGTGTGTTGAGACAACTGCAGTGCGTGTTTGATATGGTGTTGAGTTGCATGTGTGGAAACACAACAATCGTAGTCATGGTGTAAATAAAACCAAAAAGAAAATTATTGAGCCTCAGAGCCTAAAGGGTGCGTGTGATTTTGATTGCCCTTGTGTTTGCATCAACTGCAGCATTTTTGTGGTGGTTGCAGCAACCATCCACAGTGCAATTATTGTTGTTGTTGTGCCCCCCGCCAAACCCCGTTTGTTCTTGCTCATATTCGACATTTGCGTTGTATGTCTTGGCATTGCATGTTCATATTGCACGTATAGAGCATCCGTATTAAACAGAAATACACAACTCGATGCCAACGTTGTGATTGTAGGCTGCAGCACGTATACTCTAGCCCATGCGAGGCTCTGATCGACGTAGAGCATCGCCTCCAGCACGGGGGCGACCGTTTGATGGGCCAGCACGACGACCACGCAGCAGGTCCCCAGATGACTACCGTCGCTCACCCCCAGCCTTCAAGCGCCATAGGAGGGACGACGATCGCTTTGGTGGACGCGACTTGTACGTGTGGTGTACTCAACAAGGGTGGTTGCAACATGAGGTGTTTTATGCATGAGGTGTTTTATACACGCACCCCACATGATGGCTCCACCATCGACACAACCCACCAATACACATCCACCACCGCCCTCTTCCCCCGCTCTTCTCCACAGCCCTCGTCGACGTGGCAGCTACAGGGATGATGACTACCGGGACCGTCGTGGTGGCTACTCCCCCCGCCGCAGGGACAGCAATCCCATGACATACAGGGAGTTTACCCTCACCCTCCATGATGATGTGTCTCCAGAAGAATCCAAGCAGCTGTTTGAGGAATACCTGGCTGACTGGTATGGTTCGAGTATCAAAGCTGAATTTGAGGCACGCAAGGGAGAAGCATGGTATGGTGTTGGTGCGTGTTGTGTTTGGGGTTAGGTGAATGGGGTTTGTATACCCCCCCCGTGAACAAGGGTGTGTGTGCTTGCTTGTGCGGATGACCCTTTTTGTGTACAGGGTATTCATGTGAGAGTATACATGGGGTGGTATACATGTGAGAGTATACATGGGGAACATCCCCTCACTCTCAACACACACCCTATATACACACACCACACACCCTACACACAGGATGCGAAAACAATTCGACCCACGTGAAATGCAGAAACTCATCGACCAACGCAACCAACTGGCAGCAGAAGCAGCAGCAACATTCACACAGGCACTTGTCAGTGGTGCTCTCAACCCTGAGGATGAGGGGTTTGCTCAGGGGGCCAAGGAAGGAGGGGGCCCACCTGGACCATGGCCCCCAGCACAAGGGGAGGGCAACCAGGAGGGTGGGGGTGAGGAGGAAGCAACACCGGTGTGTTGGTGATTATTGTGTGGATGGTTGTGTGTTGGTGATTGTTTGTGGATGATTGTTTTTGGTGATTATTGGTGATCATGTATTGATGATTGTGAACACAAGCACGAACAACCATAATGTGGATTGTTGCCAACGACATCATCATCACACCCACACCCACACACAATAATAGTTGCACCACACACCATTCACACCACAGAAAAAGTTTGCCCCCACGTTATGCAACGCACCAGAAAGGATCGCTGCTGATGTGGACTTGAGCAAACGATTGGTGGCCACCCTTGATAAGCAAAAGGGAATTGTAAACAACCCATTGCTTGTGAAGGAGGACCTGCAGGAGGGTGGTGTGGATGACAAGCAAGGGGAACAAGGGGGGGATGGTGTAAATGGGACAGGTATGTGCTCTCTGTGTTGCGTGTGTGGTGTGTTTTGTGTGTGTGTGTGTTGAGTATGGGTGAGTATGTACGTTGTGTACATAATGGGTGTATTTGCGTCAAGGCATGCTGTGTGGTGTAGGCATGTGTGTACACTACCATGCATGTATCCAAATCATATTGTTACATACCAACGTGTCACAAAACACACACCCCACACAGACGTCACCTCGTCCATCACGCTGCCCACCAACCCCACCCACCTCCTCGATCTCCTCCTCACCTACCTGTGGCGTGTGCATGGTGTGGATTATTATGGGGGGCGCGAATATGGGGGCCCTGATGATCCGACCCGTGTGGGGGCCCGCCGGGCCCTCCGGCCCCCTCTTGATGCCACCCCCATTGTTGTGGAAACAAAGGGGGGCAAAGAAACGCAGGGTGATGCTATGGAAACTGGTGATCAAGGTGCTTGGGAGGGTGCTGTGAAAAAGGATGGTGGAGAGGGTGGAGAGGGTGATGGTGATGGGAATACCACAAGTCAACAAGGAGGGGATGCTGCAGCCGCAGGTGCTATTGTGAAAACAGGGCAACAGCAGGAAGAAGAGGAGGTCAAGGCATTGGATGAATTGTGGTCACATAGGCTTGATATGGAGGATGTGTTGGAAAAGCCACTGCAAAAGCAGCGTGTGGAGGATGCTATACAGGAGTGGGTAGACGCACAGGTGGTCAAACATGATGAGAACAAGTATGTTATTGTTTGTGTTTGTTGTGTGTTGGTGTGTTGATGTGTTGATGTGTTGTGTGTTGGTGTGTTGATGTGTGTGTGGCTTGTTGATGTGTGTTGTTTTTTGGAATGTTGATATGTGTGTTGTTTAATCATGTAGAAGTGTGTTGTTTGTTCATGTCCATGTATGTTGGTTGTTGATGTGTGTGTTGTTTATCAATGTGTGCTAAGAATGGTTGTGATCAAGCATGCATAGTACAGGGAATGAAACACCCTCCACCATAATCCACCTCCACCACAATCTCAACGCACAGGTGGGGTTGTACATTGAGCACCAAGTTGTTTGTGGGGAGGGAATATGTGTTGAAGCACATTCGCACCAAACACCCACAGCGATTGGCAGAGGAGCAAGACAAGGTGTGACTTGGGGCTGTGGGTGTGTGGCTTTGTCATATACGTTTACTGTTTATCATATAATTGTTTGTCATATACGTGTTTGTCATAGATGTGTTATTTTGGAAAAGCCAGTGTGCCCTACACACTCTTGTGCACACCCCCCCACCCCCACCCCCACCCACTCACCCACCCACACACTAACACCAGATCCTCGATGAAGTATATTGGGATAATTTCCGTGAATACAAGCAACGGGAACAAGAGGAACGACGACAAAGGGAGGGCAGTGCACCACCATTGGTTGCTGCCCTCGACCCCAGTCAACTCCCCATACTGCCCATGCTGCCAGGTGTACTGGGAGGTGCACCCATCCTGGGCGCCCCCATGGCTGGGCAGGTGCTCGTGCCGGCACCGGGGGCGGGACCCCTGGGCCCCTTTGTGTTGGCGCCGGCAGTGGCACCTGGGGTGGATGGTATTGTGGGACCTGCACCACCAAGGGGGCCCCCACCTGGCCGTGGGGGCCGGGGAGGGCGTGGGTTTGCAGGTGGGCGTGGGCGTGGGCGTGGGCGTGGGCCCGGCGGGTTTGGCGGGGGTGGCTACCATGACCTGGATGCGCCGCAAAACAACCGTGCTGTGCTTGATTACAGTGATTTGTGATGACCGTGTTTTGGGTGATGCTTGCACAGGTAACAAAAAGGGTTTTGATTGTAATGGGAAAGATGCCGTTCCACGTACAAGCGCGCGTTTATTTTGGTCATACACGCAACATCAGTATACAGAAATACACCTACACTGCGATCAATATCATTATAACGATAGATACACAGACACAATATTCACGCAGAACCAAGGATGGAGCCAGCCGCAGCAGAAGGCGCAGTAGACAGTGGGAGGGATCCCGCTGTGTTGAGTGGCTGCTGTGAGGCAGCCATTGCACGTTCTTTGACAGCCTCAGACTGCCCAGTGGTAGAGGAAATGGAAAATACACGGTCTTCGTCCTTGACGTTGATTTTCTTTGGATGCTGGGCGTTGATGACGGTCAGTGATTCATACCCTGGGGAATGTGATTAGGGTTGTGCTTGTGGTGTGTGCTTGATGATGTGCTGTCATGCACACACCTTTGAGGGCATTGCCGCTTTGAAACATCATTTTGGAGTGGTTTTCTTCCATGCGCCAGATCTGTGTTGTTCAGAGGGGATGGTTGGTGTGGATGTTCGAGCCAAGTGATACGTAAATACAGTCTTCTCCACGCACCTGTGATTCTATGGTCAGCAAGTTGGCGAGTATGTCTTGTTCCTCTTTGGTTGCTGCTGCAACGTGTGCATCTTGCTGTAATCGAGCAACAAACTCGGCTGGATCTATTGCCTGTTGTTTCTTGCCCATGTTTTTTTTTGATGCTGTGTCAAATTCATGAAAAAGGAATGATATCAGCTGTGAAACCTGAGCATCATAAAAACATACGATGATGACCGTGCATGTGGCAGTACAACCTCATATGCACCCACCTCAGATGTGTAGAGGTGTAGTGATGCTGCATGCAGCTTCACCAGTGCACTCAGGTGGCAAGAGTGGTGCGCCGACAGTGGTATGTGTGGAACCAAGCCAAGGTCTGAAGATTGAAGATGACGATGCAAAGTTGCTGCAATTAGAAACTACAATTTTAGCCTCCTGTCATCACTGTGTTTGCTCCTCTGGCAGCAACAAAAACACAAAACACACACCACCACACTATTCCAGAGCCCACTGCAAACAACACCAGCAACATGCCCATTCCTACTCAATCACCACCCTGAAAAGGTACACATAGCAGCAGCTACCATGCTATACCTTGCTCCCAGTGCACGAAGGCATGCTTGCCTGTTGACAGACGCCTCGCAGCAGCAGCCACGGAGATCCTGCAGTATATGGTCATCGGTGGACCATGTTTCATCTCGTGTTGCCATTTCAAGGTGTAGCGCCTCATTACCCAACTGCGATGCTTCAGTGCAGTCGTCAGTCGGCACAAAAGAGGCGCCTGTGGTAGTTTCGCCACCCAAACCAACACCAAGACGAGGCCGCCCTCCCAAAACACCCCAGCAGCAGCAGCACACGACACCACCGCCAGAGAGTAGGACACCTGCAACTCCCCAGCCCACAACAGCACCATCCACGCAAGCACCATCCACGCCAGCACCATCACGCCGAGGTCGGCCACGCAAAACCCCCATACTGCCATCCCAAACAGCAGTGATGCCTGATGCAGCAGCAGCACAAACAGAGCTTGTGTTTGTGCTCGAGCGGCGAGGTCATGGGTGGGGGGAGGAAATCATACCACATTTGGTTGTGGAGGAGAGACCGATTGCTGCAAAAAAGAGCCCTGTGGGTGTGCCCGCACCATGGGAGGTGGGTTGTATTGGTGGGTGGTTTGTTTGTGGATGGTTTGCCACACAGTGGTGTTTGTTGCTCAAGTTCACAGAGACCCAGCTTGTTTTGCATCATACATGCCTTCCACCCTCATATAATCCACAATCAACCATGACCACCACCACCACCACACAACCAAACATCCACCACCACACACCACCACACAACCACAACAACAGTTGGGAAGTTTGGAACAACAGCTTTTAGATGCAGGTGTCGCGGAAGATGCAGTAGAAGGTGTGGTTGCACGTGCAGTATCATGGCGCACCACTCCCGGGGGCCGGCTGCTTGTTGACCGCCGCCGCCGTCGCCGTGTGGAACGCAACATGATGGTGGTGGTGCAGCACTTGATTGAATATGGGGTGGAAGCAGGACCAGAGGGGGTGGGGGCAGTGTTGACCAAGGCACCAGAGCTGTTGCTGAGTAAGCCCACGACAAATGATAGGTGGGATCGACGGGTGGTGGAGTTGGCTGCATTCTGGGCGCAACATGGTCACTGTGATGTACCCAAGGTATGTTTATGGGGGGGGGGGAGATATGGGAGGGTGGGTATGGGGGGATATGGTGTGTGTTTGTGGGTATTTGTAGAAATGAGTTTTTATTTTGTACGCTGTGTAGAAACACAATGGGATGTTTTGTACATGGTGCCCCACCCACCCATGTGCATTCCCTCGCACATTCCCACCACACATTCCCACCACCACCCCTTCACCCCCAACAGACACACACCGACCCTGGTTTGAGCTCATGGGTACAACGTCAACGCATGGTGCATGCACAAGGTCAACTTGGGAGTGAACGGGTGTTGATACTCAAAGCATTGGGATTTGAATTTGGGGAAATTGCACACATGACGGCTGACTGGGAGCGTCAATTCGATGCTTTACTAGATTGGGTGATGTGGTGTGAGGAGCAGCAGCTGCAGATGAATTGGCTGGGGTTGGATTGGGGGACAAGGTAGGTGTTTTTAGGGGTGTGGGTGTGGGTGTTATATGTGGGTGTATTGGTGTGGGGGTGTCTTGGTGTGTACCTATGTATCAGTGTGATGGTGTGTAGCTATGAATTGATGCATGTGTATAACACATGTATGCATACATGTACAAATCATTCTCTCTCTGGAACATGGCTGCTTGCACAACCACCCCACCTCAAAACACCCCCTGCCACCACCCCCTACACCCACACACCACACCACTACCACCACAGGGGGGGTGTTGCCGCTCGTCAGCTGGCACTGTGGGTACAAATGCAACGGGAGTTCCGAAGGAGGGGCCTGTTGGGCTCCGACAGCATACGCCGCCTAGAAACAATAGGATTTCGATGGAACCCCCCTCGTAGCAGTGCCCAGGATCGTCATTGGCTGTCTCAGTTGGGTCGTGTGCTATACTTAGTGGAGCGCTGGAAGGTGGGGGCCAATTTGCCCACCCCCAGGTCCACAGTGGGGGTGCCCCCTGAGCTGGCTGCGAGGGGTTTGGGCAGGCGATATCGACTACAGGTTGCACTCGAGCAAGAGGTGTGTTTGTTTGTTTGTTTGCTTGTTTGTTTGTTTGTGTGCGTGTGTGTGTGGGTGTGTGTGGGTCTGTGTGTGTGTGTGTGTTTGTATGTGATGGTTATTGGTGGTGCTGTACACATGCAGCCACCTACACATGTGTGCCACTCTTTGCTAAAACCACCATATTCTCACAAACGCCACCATTCCCACCACCATTCCCACCACCATTCCCACCACCATTTCCACCACCATCCCCACCACCATCCCCCCTCCCCAACACTGCAGGTGGCAACACGTCGTGCTGCACTACAACACCTGCACCTGGAGCCAGGCCTTGGTTTTTGGATTGCAAAACAACGATGGCTGTGGCGACAAGGGGCCCTTGATCAAGAACGGACCCTCATGCTTGAGCTTGCTGGTATAGAACTATCACTTGCTCAATGTGCCAGCAACAGAATAATGAATACACCACGTGGCATTTTGACTGGGAATGGTAGTAGTATCACTACTAGTGGTGGTAGTCAAAGCATGCTGTGGTTTGCAGAAGCACAGCGTGCAGCCTGGGCATTGGTCAACAGTGGGGTGCGATGGCCCGGGGCCCCCCAACCCACGCCCATCAATCGTGTGGCATTGCGGCGGTGGGTGTGGACACAGCGGGCGTTGTGGTGTCAGGGGAGGTTGTCTACGGAGCAGCAGCGGTTTTTGGCAGTGTGTGGTGTGATGTGGGTGTTGTCATCGGAGGTGTTGCTCATGCAAGCACCTGCATGGCAAGCACGATATGTAGCACTGGTGAGCGCCATGTCACATGGGGTTTATAATGGTCGACGCAGCGGTGGTGGTAGTCAACATGAACATGAACAACAAGGCAGAGGGAGATTTGTGGATGCTGGGATGACCACCATGATCAATAAAACCACCACCTCTACAACTTCCACCACTAGCACTACCACCATTCATTGTCCTGTACATGCAGCTGCAGCCCACTCCTCGCAGCTCCGTGATTGGCTGCAGCATCAAAAAGCGCTTCGTGTGCTGGGCATGCTTTCACGGGAGCGGGAGGTGCAGCTGTCAGGCTTAGGGCTTCTGTGGGACCTGCCACCAGAGCCTACACAGCAAGCATGGGATCATGCAGTGTCGGAAATGCTTGCTTTTGAACAGCGGCACGGGAGGGCGTTTGATGTCGAGATTGATGGTCGGGATGATGATGGGGATGACAATCGGGATGGGGATGGTGCAACAACGGGTGTGCAGGGTAGTGATCGACAGGTTTCTGCTGCTGTGAATGATGCTGCTATGAATGATGCGACACAGAGCAGCACTGCAGATACACATCAGCCGACACAGCAGCCAACAGACAGCTCTACCACAAGCACAATCACGATGGGTGAGGGGGACACAGCAGTGGCGGTGTGTGATGCACAGGCGCGTATGTTGCGTAGGTGGGTGATGAGACAACAAAAACGTGCACGGAAGGGGGAGTTGTCCTCAGGCAAACAGGGGATGTTAAAGTTGTTGGGGGTGCACTGGTGATGAGAAATGAATGGTGATTATCATGCACCACAAATGGTGGTTGATATGGTGTGCATAGGAGAGCATTCATAAAATGATGAATATATTTCATTCAATCTTTTTCTTTTTGTGCTTTTTTGTCCATGTTTCACAGGTGTAACGCACATTATCTTTATAAAAGCTACTCCACCTCTTCCGCACACACCACATCCTCATCCTCCTCCTCCCCATGTACACCCCGCTTCCCCCTCGTTTTTCGCCGTTGCCTCCCCACCACCGAAGGGGCACCCAACACCGCATGCACCGCATCGAGAACCCCCTCACACGCAACCACCCGCACCCCCTCCCAAGCCCCACTCGACACACGCGCAGCAGCAGGCACCAACACCGTCCCAAACCCCAATTTCTGGGCTTCTGTGATTCGCTTCTCCAGCTGGGGCACCGCCCGCAGCTCCCCACCCAGCCCCACCTCCCCCAGTGCGACCACATTGGGGGGGACCGGCACCTCCCACACGCTACTTGCCACTGCGAGTGCAATAGCAAGGTCCACTGTGGGCTCTGTGAGCATCATACCCCCCACCACATTGAGGTAGACGTCGTCACGGCTGGTGCGTATGCCTTGTTTTGTGAGGACTGCGAGGAGCATGGATACTCGGGTGTAGCTGCAGCCACTGATAACACGTGTGGGGCCCCTTTCCTTCTGTTGGTTTGTGAAAGGGTGGTGGGGGAGAGGTTGTGTTTGGGTGTGGGGTGGGTATGTGTGTGTGTGGTGTCGTACAAGGGTGTGGATTACGAGGGATGGATGATGAATGTTGTGGAAAGGCAAACACAGAGGTATTGTACAGCATTGGACACACCACCCTTTTATTCCGCACCAACCATCCTCCACTACCCACACCTCACCCCACACCCCACCCATTCCCCACACTCATACCAGGTTGACAGCAGGTGAGCACAACGCCTGTATCTCCATACACATGGGTCTGCTCCCCTCCATCACCACTGTCACTGCACTCGCAGCACCCCTTTTCACAGCAACACGCCCTTCTAGAAACACTGCACCTGGTTCCGGAACAGCAGCAAGACCATCCTGTGGTGTGTGGTGTGTGGTTTGTGGTGTGGTGTGTGGTGTGTATGTGGTGTGTGGTGAGGGGGGAGTGTAAACCCAGATCCCCTCCCCGATCCCTTCCACATCCCACCCATCCCTTCCACATCCCACCCTCCCCTCTTCAATCCCACCCACCACGTACCGGTTTCATCTCAAACACACCCACTTCGTCTGTTGGTCCGTATCTGTTCTTCATACCCCGTAGCAAGCGAAATGATGATTGTCTATCCCCTTGTAAATACAATACGACATCAACAATGTGTTCTAGCACGCGGGGGCCTGCAATGTCACCCGTCTGTTGGTGAGGGGGAGAATTGAGGGGGGAGTGTTGAGGGGGGGTGTTGAGGGCATGTTGAGGGGGAAGGTTGAGGGGATGTTATGTTGTTGTTGTTCTCACACGTGTGGTATCACACAACACAACAACACAACCACACAGATTGCGTTGTACCACCCCATGTGCACCCCTCCCGACCCCCAACACCACCAAACACAAAAACACACCTTCTCACCACAAACAACCCCCCCCCACACACATATAAACACACCTTTGTTACATGCCCCACCACAAATACGGGACACCCAACCTCCTTGGCCAACCTCAACAATGCCGCACTACACTCTCTCACCTGCTGCACACTCCCCGCACTACCATTCACATCACTGAGGTACACTGTTTGTATGGAATCAACCACCAGGGCATGGGGGCGCATTGTGGCTGCGTGTTGGAGGATTTGGTGCATGCTGGTGGCACTGAGGAGCAGCAGGTCTGATGGTGGTGTGGTGGACAGACGGGTTGCTCTCTGTGCCACTTGCTCAACTGATTCTTCAGCAGATACGTATAGCACAGGTCCATTGGATACTGTGTGGTGTGTGTGATGGGGTGTGGTTGTGGTTGTTGGTGGGGGGAGCATGTGTGTGGGGAGCATGTGCGTGGGGAGCATGTTGTGTGAGAAACACGGCACAATCACCTAACGGCTGGGTACCATTCTCTGTACACGCATTGTCACACCAACCCCACCATGACACAACCACCAATCCCCACACCTGTCTCTGCAAGCATGAGTGCAAGTTGAAGCAATAGGGTACTCTTACCAATACCCGGCTCCCCACCAAACAACACCATACTACCAGGAACCACCCCCCCACCCAACACCCGAGCAACCTCACCCCCAGTCAACCCAGGCAGCTGCAGCCGCCCCCCATGCACCAGCGCAGGTTGGGATTGCACATCCGTGAGACGCTGGGGTTTGGTGGAGGTAGGGGCGACCCATCCACCTCGTGTGGCATCAGTCACAGGGGCAGATGCAAGTGCCTGTGCAGTGGCACCCATGCCGCCCTTGGCTGTTGTGGATTCCAAGGGTATGTCTGGTGCCTTGAGTTTCATGCTGTGCGGAGAGGGTTGTGGTGTTGATGATGGTTGGTCACAACTGTGCCATATACCCATCACATACGTGTCACGGCCTCGACAACTTGGGCAGATGGCAACCCAACCCACGGATTCTCGTCCACATTCGATGCACTCAAATGAATCCTTTTTTGGTGCCCTCGATTTGGAAGATGTAGATGCTGCTCTGGTTGAAAAACCTGGTTGATGTGTGCGCTCAATATTGATGCATATCCTCATGGCTACTCAACCCTGGCCTTAAGCACCACGTACCACCATAGGCATGACACGTGAGCCGGTGTGGATTAATATGGCGTGCGTCGTAGGCCTGCTCAGCACGCAACTGCCGTGCATTCATAATCAAACCACCATAGTTTTGTAGCGTTTCCAACCACGTGTGGTGTTGAAACAACATCTTGCTTGCTATGGTGCGACACACAACAAAACATGACATGGCAACAATACTCTTGTAAAAAAACAGCTAAAGAAATACCAAAAATATATCACACTAGGCCGCTCTCTGACACGCCCCACAACTTGCTCTACAACTATGCATCATATAGTCTGGATTGGTTTGGCACTCTCCCATGGCAGCCCATGCGGCACAGTCATGGTTGGTGTCGGTACAATCACCCCAGGCGGCCTTTTGTGCTTCTGGTGTTCCGTGAAAGGGGCCCACATGCACCCATTTTGTGGCCACCCACTTTTCACCACGAAGCACTGGACAACCACCATGCAGGCTTGCTGGATCGGTTGATGCATCTGGGTGCAGGCTGTAAAACAACACTGCATCGCCCTTTGACTGTATGGAGGGGTGTGTGGAGGGGTGTGTGGAAGGGTGTGTGGAAGGGTGTGTGGAAGGGTGTGTGGAAGGATGTGTGGAGGGGTGTGTGGGGGGTTGCATGCATAGCTCAGCAACGCTGTACAATCACGTGCACGCTGTACAATCACATGCTAATGATACAAACAACCACCCACCACCTGCAACATACCGGCTTGACAGCCAATCCCTGTTGTGCACACTCAGACCACCCCGGCCCCTGCACTTTTTGGTCTGCAGAGGGAAACACTGTCTCCCCACCTTCCTCCACATCACTCAGGTACATGAGCACTGTCAAGAGTCGCTGTCCACCATTTTCTGGTCGACCATTCACATTGTCAATAAAGTAATCCCAGTGTGGATCGTACTTTTGCCCATGCTGATATCGCAGCACTTGCAAACCCTCAGCATTCTCTGTGTTGGAGAGGTGTGGTGTGCGGGTTGGGTGCAACTACATGCAGAAAAACACCCGTGCATGTGGCCGTGTGCTCACAAAACCCCCAAACAACCTTCAGGAAGGTGTGTGATCAAGGATATGCGCTTTTCTATTCGTGCTATTATTGGATCTTGCTGCTTGGTGAAAAACGTGCCGCTGCTGGTGCGTACTTCTGAATCAAACCAACCCCCTGTGTCACTGTTCACCACTGCAGACTTGGTGAGGCCGGGTGCTGCCAAGTGCACCAAATGATCGCATTCTTCTGGGCTGAGGAGCTTGCGTAGGAAGAATATGCGTGGGTTCCATGATATTTGTACCATTTGGCCGTTCCAGTGCTCCTGTGGTGTTGGTGTGTGGTATACTATAGTGCAAGATGGTGTACACGATGGTGGTGTACATGATGGTGGTGTGCCTGGCTGTGTTGCACTGTGTGGGGGTGCTGCTACTACCAAGATGCTCTACCTGCTGATCTTGCACTACGGACATGGAGGCAGTGGAGTAGGTGGATTCGAGCATGGCATGCTGCTGCTGGCCCTGCCACCAGGCTGTCTGTTCCGGAGTCCAATACTGCTGCTGTTGATGTTGCTGCTGCATTGTGGGCATGCTCCCGTGCCAATTTGGAAATGCCTGGTCTGCATATTGCTGCATTTGTGGATGTATTTGTGCATGCACAACAAGGATGGCGTGATGCCAGGCCAAGCAGAGCAACCACGAACGCTTGCCTAGCCTTCGTGCCATGGTGATATCGTGTCGGATGTAGCTGGTCACGTGGCTCTTTCGGCAATGTTGATGGCAGACATCAGAGACGATGAACTTGTTGTTACAGCAATAATGTTGGTCGTCACATAAACTATCATGAATATATATGCATAAAATGTGCATAAACAACAAAAGCAAAAAAATGAATCACAACACACTCACGCCTCCAGCGGTGGCGGTTCTTCGTCGCCCAACCCTTTGAGTGCAGCCACAGCAGCCAACACCCTTCGCTGCCGCCGCAAGCTTCCAATCACCATCAACAAGCGAGATGCTATACTTGGGATCTCTAACACAGCCTGTCGTCCCTCAGATGCCGACACCTCTGGCATGAGCAACACCAGCATGTATGACAGACGTTGCAGCCGCAACAACATCAACCCATCCACTGGTGGCTGTGCTGCTGCCTCCCCATCCACATCCGCACCACCCTCATCCCCTGAACTGTCACCACCACTCGAGATCTCCCCGGCATCCCCTTCTGCTGTGCATGCCGACAGTGCCTCCAACAACCACGGTCCCTGACTGGCCCCAGCATCCTCATCGGGAAGTGGGATGCTTGTGGCTGTAGCACGACTATCACTTTCTTTGCTGTCTTCAACCTCCCCTGCATCCTCCTCCTCCTCCTCATCCTCGCTGCTCGTGCCAAAAAACCCACTCCCTGTTGCAGCTGCAGGAGGGCGCAAGCTGCGAATGGCATGGGGCACAGGCAGCGGTCGTGGGCTCACCTTGGACCCCAGGCTCCACAAGGCATCAAGCTCCTGCCATAATCTTTTTTCGATCACATGCAATCCAGCAAGACCATCCGTCTCACAATGCTGCGCTAGGGTACGGATCAGTTTTTCATCTTGACCATCAGGTGGGGTGAGGCATGGCCCACCTCGTTGTTCAACACTGTTGATGATGGTGGGTGGTGAGGGCCACACGAGAGGCTGCTGGTTGTTGAGGAGCGTCTGCAATGCCTGTGTGGTCGGGGTGTGCATCATACACAGAGAGATATGGTCACCAGTCGTCATCTTGTACCAATCACGCATGATCATGCATCTGTCATTGATGTTCACCCACCCTAACGATGTTCACCCTCCACACACACACACACACACACACACACACACACACACACACACACACACACACAC
>VFQP010001055.1_pt1 | contig 41262 bp, 36 predicted proteins | sample 3512351 | NCBI WGS metagenome assembly VFQP01 (sample SAMN10412372, study PRJNA504923) | tailings metagenome | isolation source: Relicate 1 Philex TSF1 revegetated site | place: Philippines: Tuba, Benguet | collected 2017-08-29
GCGAAGCCGCCGTTGTCCTCCAGCGAGGTGGTGCCCGAGAACACCAGCACGCCGCCGCGCAGCGTCACCCGGCTGCGCGAGTGCCCGCCCATCACGTCGTCGTCGAGCGTCACCCAGTGCGCCGGCACCGCGCCGATGTCGAAGCGGGGCGGCGATGCGCTCACCCGACCTCCAGCACGACCTTGCCCACGTGTGCGCCGGCTTCGAGATACGCATGCGCCGCGGCGGCGTCGGCCAGCGCAAACCTGCAGTCGACGATCGCGTTCACCCGGCCCTCGGCGATCCACGGCCAGACCACCCGCTCCACGGCGACGGCGAGGCGCGCTTTCTCGTCCGCGCTGCGCGGGCGCAGCGTCGATCCCGTGAGCACGGCCTGCTTCTGCATCAGCGTCATCACCGGCACCTCCAGCACCGGACCACCGAGCGCGGCGATGTAGACGATGCGGCCCTTCGGATTGAGCGCCTCGAGTGTGCGCGCGAGCGTGGGCGCGCCGACCATGTCCAGGGCCACGTCGATGCCGCCGTGCTCGTTCGCGATGGCCGCGAAGTCCACGGTCGACGTATCCACCGCCACGTCGGCGCCGAGCGCGCGCGTGCGCTTGGCCTTGTCGGCGCCGCGGCTGCAGGCGATGACACGGGCGCCGGCCGCCTTGGCCATCTGGATCGCGGCCACGCCGATGCCTGAGGTGGCCCCGTGCACCAGCAGCCATTCGCCCGGCTGCAACGCGCCGTGCTCGAAGACGTTGGCGTAGACGGTGAACACGGTCTCGGGCAGTGCCGCGGCGTGCACCCAGTCCAGACCTTCGGGCATCGGCAGCACGTGGCGCGCATCGGCGACCGCGTAGTCGGCATACCCGCCGCCGCCGAGCAGGGCGCAGACGCGGTCGCCTTCGCGCCAGCGTCCGGCGCCGTGCACCACCTCGCCTGCCACCTCGAGACCGAGGGTTGCAGGCGCGCCGGGCGGCGGCGGGTACTTGCCGAGGCGCTGCACGATGTCGGGCCGGTTGACGCCGGCCGCGCGCACGCGGATCAGCACCTCGCCCGCTTTCGGCTCCGGACGCGGCACTTCGACCGGATGCAGCGCATCGGCCGCGCCGGTCCCACCGCGGATGGCGATGGCGGTCATGGTGGACTCTGGCATTGCGGTGTCCTCGAACGGTGGGCCTCGAAGTTACGGCCTTGCGATCGCCGCGCCGTGGCGGTCATCGGCGACGGGGATTCATCGCGCGCGCAGCGCGCAGTCCACGACGCGATGCGTGCGGTCAGCGGGCAGCCTGCAGCGCGCGTGCGGTGTCCAGGTGTTCGGCGAGCGACGTGCGGGTCTGCTGCAGATGCCGCGCCACCTCTTCGTCGGTGGCCGCAGAAATCAGGGTGTCCAGATCCGCCAGCGCGGCTTCGTGATCGTCGACGATGCCGGTCAGCCAGGCGCGGGTGAAGGCATCGCCGTCGAGCGCGGACACCCGGCTGCGCGCGGCGGCATAGCGCTCGCGCAGCGCGCGGCTCTCGGCCGTCAGCGCAACATCGTGCTCCGTCTCCGACTCCGCCCGCTCGCTGCGCGGCGCGAGTGCACCGGCGGCGTCACCGCGCGGTGCCTGCGGCGCACTGGAGCCGGTGACCGCGGCGGTGTCGCCCGCGGTGGCGGCGTAGCTGCCCGGCACACCGCTGTCGAGCAGATTGCGCGTGGCGACCCGATTGCGGCGATGGGTGTCCCGCACGGCCTCGGCGAACGCGCGCACATCGCCGGAGACGTCTTTCCCGAGGGCGGTCTCTGCCGCCTCCACCAGATGCCGATCGAGTTCGGCGACGCTGCGCAGCGCGCTGCGATCGTGTTCGGCCAGCTCGGCCGCGTCGCCGGTTTCGACGTCGCGTTCCGCATGGTCGACGCCTTGCTCGGTGGCCGTGGTCTCCACCGACAGGCCGGTGGTGTCGTTTGCAGGATCCTGGTTGTTGCAGGCCGCCAGCGCGAGCACCAGCGCGGCCGCGAGCAGGAAAGTCGTCGGATTCATGGGGGCGTCCTCATCGATGAAGGCGCGACCCTAGCGCTGCAGGTGCGGAGCGGTGGTGAATACGAACATGGCCGCAGAGGCGCGCAGAACAGCGGTGGACGACGCGGCTTCGCGTCCCAGGCCCGAGGGGCGACGCGCGGCGCCGAGCCGGCGGCGCGGGAGCCGACCGATGAAACACCACGACACGAGATGCCCGAGCAGCCCGGGCGCTCGGACTACCTGCGCATCATGCGGCGCGCACCCGTGGCACGCACGATGCAAGCTTGCAGGTAAGCCCTCGCCTGCCGACCGCCATGCCTGCCCCGCCCCGACGCCTCCATGCCGTACTCGGCGCGCTCACCGGCATGTTCGTGCTCGGCGCCGTTCCCGCGCCCGGCGGCGGCCTCGACCGGCACGGCTGCCACAACGACCGCACGAACGGCGGCGATCACTGCCACCGCGCGGCTGCGCCGGCGCCGGCGCCGGCGCCCGCGCCCGTCCCGTCGCCGGCCCCGCGCCCCGCCGCGCGGCCGGCCCACGCTGCGCCGCCATCGCGCGCGCACCCGGTGTTCCGCAATTGCGGTGAAGCCCGCGCCGCCGGCGCCGCCCCGGTGCACCGGGGCAATCCGGGCTACGGCCCGCATCTCGATCGCGACGACGACGGCGTGGGCTGCGAGCCGCCCCGCGGCCGCTAGAACAGTGCGCGCAGGTCCGCTCCTGCGGATCATTCCCGTGAACCCGGATGCGCCGCCCGACAGCCCTACGGCCAGCGAACCCAGCGCCGTCAGGCTCGATCGCTCGAAGACGCGGGAGTGCCGCGTTCGCGGGCATGACGGATGTGTCCAGAGGCCCCAGGTCGCGTCATGACTCGAGCGTTTCGTACTCGCGCAGGAAGGTCTCGAGCGGCACCAGCGTCTTCGGCGGCAGGTCGTCGTCGAGCAGCGGCGCGGCATCACGCCGTGCGTAGAGCCAGCGCGCCATGAACCGCCGCGCCTGCGCCGGCGAGGCCGCCGTGCCGGCGTGTTCCCGTCGCCGCCAGCGCAGCCAGTAGCGGCCGCTTGGATACACCGCCCCTACCGTCTCCCCATCCCACACGAGCAGCCACACGCCGGCACTCAGGCGCCACGCATAACGCATCGGCATCGCCCCCGGCGCACGCCGGGCCACCGCGATCTCCTCACGCAGCAAGGGGTCGATCTGCCATTCCATCGGCGCAGCGTGGCGAGCGGACGGCGCACTGGCTGAGACGCGGGTGCCGGCCGCCCATGACTTCCGGCGCGCGTGCGGTCTCGTCGCCACTGATAGGGTCGAGACCCGCCGTCCCGAGCACTCGCATGCGCCTGTCCGTTCTCGCCTGCTTCGTCCTGGCGCCGTGGCTCGGCGGGCCCACATGGGCCGCCGAGCGGTTCGAAGCCTGCGCGGATGCGTCGGCGCATCCGGCGCTCGCGGGCAGCACGTGCCGGCGTGAGGCGCTGCCGCTGCGGCACGAGGCGCCCGACGAGGGCGCGATCGAGGTCTTCGTGCGCCGCATTCCGGCCGCGTCGCCCGGGGCGCGGCGGGGCGAGGTGTGGCTGATCGCGGGTGGACCGGGCGAGCCCGGTGTCGCGTTCCATCCGCTGCTCGCGACCTTCCGCGCGGCGTTTCCCGATCACGATCTCGTGCTGCCCGACCACCGCGGTACGGGCCGATCGACCCGGCTGTGCCCGGCGCAGGAAGCCACCGACAGCGCCGACGGCGTGTCGCTGGCCGGCGAGGAATGGGGACCGTGCATCGGCGCGTTGCATGCCGAGCCCGCGCGCACCGCGGCGTTCACGATCACCCAGGCCGCGCAGGATCTGTCGACGTTGATCACGCGCCACCGCCGCGGGGGCGAGGTGCGCGTGTACGCGGTGTCCTACGGCACGCAGCTCGCGCTCCGGATGCTGCAGGTGGCGCCGGTCCCGCTCGACGGCCTGGTGCTCGACGGGCTGGTGCCGCCCGAATCGGCCGCGCACTGGGATCTGAGCCGTCGCACGGCGGTCGTCGACGCGGTCGGGCGCGCACTGCTCGGTGCCGACGGCGTGGCGGCGTACCAAGCCCTGCTCGCGGGGGACCCGAACGCCGGATGGCGCACCGGGGTGCCCGGCGGCGACCTGCGCCGCACGCTGGGCGCGCTGCTCAACTTCCCCGCGTTGCGTGCACGCATACCGGCGATCCTCGATGCCCTGTCACGCGACGACACGACGCCGTTGCAGAACGCGCTGGCCGATCTGCAGGCGATCCATTCCGGATTGACGGCCGATCCCTATGCCCCGCCCTCGCTGCCGCTGGTGATGCTGATTTCGGCCTCCGAGAACAACGACCGGCGTGGGCTCGATGTCGCCACAGTGGAGGCGGAGGCGCAGGATGCCCTGTTCACCAGCCCGATCCCGGGCTTCCTCGCCGCGACCGCGTTGCCGCTCTACCCGCGCGACCGTTTCTTCGGCGGCATGCCGGCGGCCTTGCCGCCCACGCTCGTCGTCCACGGCACCCTGGACCCCAATACGCCCTATGCCGGCGCGCTGGCCCAGGTGGAGGCGTTGCGCAGGATCGGGCCGGTGCGGCTGAGCACCGTGGACGCGGGCGCGCATCTGCTCGCCTACGTCGCGCCGCATTGCTTCGTCGCGGCGACCACCGCGTTTCTCGACGGCACCGAGCCCGCGGCGCGCTGTACGGAGCCCGCGTCGCCGTAGCGACGCGCGTCATCCGGACGCACGGTCGTGCCCGGGCGTGTGCGCCCGGGCATGACGGGCGGCGCTCCAGCAGTGGCCTGCGTCGGGGCACGGCGAGCACGCAGCGGCACGGCCGCGGCGTGACGCACTTGACGCCTTCGCTAGCATCGAGGAATACCCCACACAGAGGTGCCCGCCATGCAGCAAGACGACCTCGTCGCCCTCTTCGACCAACAGGCGCCCGGCTACGACCGGCAATGGGCGAACACCGCCGCCATCCGCGACTGCATGTACCTGCTGCTCGATCCGCTGCTGTCCGACCTGCCCCGGGACGCCCGCGTGCTCTGCGTCGGCGTGGGCACGGGGCAGGAGCTGGCACATCTGGCGAGGGCTTTTCCCGATTGGCAGTTCGTCGCGGTCGACCCGTCCGGCGGCATGATCGAGGCCTGCCGCGCCCGCGCCGAGGCCGAGGGGTTCGCCGGGCGCTGCCACTTCCACCACGGCTTTCTCGAGACGCTTCCGGCCGCGGCACCGTTCGACGCGGCCACCTGCTTTCTCGTATCGCAATTCATCGTGGACCGGGCGCTGCGGGTGCGCTTCTTCGCCGACATCGCCGCGCGCCTGCGCGCCGGGGGGCTGCTGGCGAGTTCCGATCTCGCCTTCGACACCACGTCGCCGGCCTATGCCGTGCTGCTTCCGGCATGGATGCGGATGATGTCGAACGCCGACGTCTCGTCCGAGGCCCTGCAGCGCATCCGCGAGGCCTATACGCGCGACGTGGCCGTGCTGCCACCGGCCGAGGTCGCTTCGATGCTCGCCGCCGGCGGATTCGAGACGCCGACGCCGTTCTTCCAGGCCGGGCTCATCCACGGTTGGGTGAGTCGCCGCTCCGGCACGTCCGCGGCGTGATGCGTCACTGCCCGGCCGGACGTCGCGCCCGGGCGGCGGGGCCGCCTGACGCATCGATCCGGGCCAAGCACACCGCCGCCGTACACAGGTGGCGGCACGGGCCGCATGCGGAGGCCTCGCACGCGGCAGCAGGCCCCGTGTGCGTCAGGTCGGCCGCGGCAACGTGATCGCGAACGTGGTGACGCCGTCCTCCGAGGCCGCATCGACGCGTCCGCCATGCGCGCGCGCAATCTCGCGCACCAGGAACAGGCCCAGACCGAGACTGACGTTCTCGTCCCTGGTCGCCGCGCGCGCCCCCCGCCGCAGCGGGTCGAACATCACCCGCAAGGCCTCGTCGCTGATCGGCTCGCCCGCGTTGGATACGCGGATCGTCACGTGTCCGGATTCGCCGGTGACCCGAACGTCGACCCGGGTGCCGGGCGTGCCGTATTTCGCGGCGTTGGCGACGAGGTTGTGCATCGCTTCGCGCAGGCGCGAGGCGTCGAAGCGGCCACCGGTCTCACCGCGGGCCTCGAAGTCGATCGTGGTCTCCGGCAGCGCCGCACGCAGCAGCTCCACCTCTTCGCCGAGCGCCCGCCCCAGATCGCAGTCCTCGGCGTGGATCACCATGCTGTCGCCGAGCTTGCTGCGGCTGTAGTCGAGCAGATCATCCAGCAGCCGGGTCATGCGCAGGCCACCGCTGACGATGCGGTCCACCTGCCGGGCATAGGGCGTATCGCGGGTGCGGGACGCCAGCGCATCGGCGGAGAACACCACGGCCGTCAGCGGGCCGCGCAGGTCGTGACCGAGTGCACCGAGGAAGATCTGCCGCCACGATTCCACCTCGCGCGAGAACTCCGCCAGTGATTCGGCCACGGCCTGGTCGATCGCCTCGTTGAAACGCACGATGTCCTCGAGCGAATCGCCCGCCAACTGCCGGTCCTCGGCCCACAACCGCAGCACCGCGGCGCGCAGCGCGCGGTACTCGGCCACCATCTGGGAAATACCGAAGCCGGCGATGGCGCGCGTTCGACCGTGATAGGTGGCGGCCGATTCCGGACCCTCGGGCATCGGCGCGCGCCCCTCGGATTTCGCATGCTGCTCGGCGGCGCTCTGCGGCGAACGCAGGTCGGCCGCGATGGCCTTGAGGATTTCCGGAATATGGTTGCGCAGCTCCTTCTCGCTGAAGGACACGCCGGCTGGCGCCTGGGTCCGCGCGAACCTGACCGCGCCTTCGAGAATCCGGTCCGCGTTCGTCTCGATGAAATCGGCAAGCCGCATCACGATCCCTCATGTGTGGACGCCCGATGCTAGCCGAACACACGCAGGAGTTCTGTCGGCACGCGCCCATTGTGGGCCGCCCACCGCGGGATGCCGCGCTGGGCCCGAGCGACCGCGATCAGGATCACCCACGCCGCGCGCGCAGGGCGCATGTCGGGGGCGCGGAACGCCCGTTTCCGGCGCCGCGTCGTCCGGCCGTGCCGGACCCGGCGGCGTATGCCGCGGCGCCTCCGCATCGAACGTGCACGGCGGCGCAGTCTCCGACGCTCCGGGCGGCCGCCGGTACGCAGCACGGGGTGCGACCGGTGGCGGACTCAGCGCCCTTCGGCGATCCGCCGTCGTGCCGTGTCGAGCGCATCGCCCATCGGCGTGTCGCAGGCCGCGTAGGCGGCTTCGAGAACGCGCCGCTGCCGACGCCGGCGGTGTCCGCGCAAGGCCGTGGTCGTGGTCATCAGCGCGAGTACGGCGCGTTGCGTGCCGCCGTCCGCGCGCGCGAGACGGGCGCGCACGTCCGGCCAGTCGGGGATGTGCGGTTCGATGTCGAACGTCTCGCGCAGGTGCGCGAGCAGCAGATCGTAGTTCGGGTGCGCATCGGCGGCCGCGACGACGAGTTCGGCCACGGCGTCCAGTGCGAGGCGCCGGCCGTCCGCATCGAGACCGGCGCGCTCGAGCGCCGCGATCGCCTCGCGCACGGCCAGCGGCCCGGCGGCCCGTACACGCGCCTCGCGGATCACCCACCACGCGATCAGCGCATTCCAGCCGGCGAACACCGGCACCGCCGCGAACGGCAGCAAGACGCGCAGGCCGCTGCGCGCCAGGACGCGGCGCGCGAGAATGCGCACGATGAAACTGGTCGCGCCGACCTTGATGCGATACAGCGCGGTGTAGGCCAGCAGCTTCAGCCGCGAGGTCCGCGCGTACGGATCCAGGCCGTGCAGCGCGCGGCGCGGGTTGGGAATATCCAGCGCCGCGCGCGACAGGCCCGTCGTCAGCACGTCCCGGGCCTCCGGGCCGGAAAAGGAAAGCCCGGCGGCGTCCGCGATCCCGGCCACGCTGCGCAGCAGCACCCAGTACATCGCCAACACTTCCAGCAGACTCAGCACCAGCGCGATGCCGCCATACGCCGCCCAGTACGCGGGATCGTCGCCCGGCGCCAGCAGCGACGGTTCGCCGCCGCGCACGAGCACCGCCTGCAGCCAGAGATCCGCCGCCCCGATCAGCGCGGCCGACACCGCACCCGCGAGGCCGCACAGCACGATCGCCCAGGTCTGCAGTCCGCGAACGCGCGCCCGGTCGGCATCCGTCCACGGCCGGATCGCGTTCCCGTCGCGGCGGCAGCCGCGGCGCAGGAATTCGAGCCCGGTGCGCTCGACGACATTGAGGCGTTCGGTGTCGGCTTCGGTCTCCACGGTGATCCCGGGCGTCGAGGTCGGCCGAGTCTAGCGACGACGCCGGCAAGACCGGATGCAGGCGACGCCGTGCGTCCGCACTCCGTTCGATCCCTCCGCGCCCCGCGACCACGGCGCCGCCCGCGGGGTGCGGCGCCACGTCCGGCTCAGAAGGTGTAGCGCGCGTCCAGCACCATGTGCCGGCCGCGCATCGGCGACTGGTTCTTGACGAAGGAGGTGTGCACGTACGCGGTCTCGTCGAGCAGATTGGTCGCGCGGATGTAGAACTCGGCCGACTGGTGCGGGCTCAGTGCCAGACAATAGGCGACGCCGGCATTGAGCATGGCGTAGCCCGCGGTGCGCGTTTCGTAGGACGCGATCCTGTCCTGCGATGCGGTGCGGTGCGGAAGTATTCGACATCCGCCGCGTACGGGCCGCGCGTCCATTCGTAGCGCAGGCCCAGGCGGCCCGGCGGCATCCGCGGCACGCGGTCGTCCTCGCTGCGCAGATCGGCACGCACGGAGTCGCCGAGCAGGTGATGCGGTGCGCATCGTCCACGCGCAGGCTCACCTGCCCGTCGACCCCGGTGAACCTGGCGTCCGCCCCCGTGCACAGCAGATAGTTGTGTGCCACGCCGGTGGCGTCGTCGGTTTCGATCAGGCGTGCGAACACCTAATCGTCGATGTCCTGGTGGAACACGCCCACCTCGAACTCCACCGGGCCGCCGGCGCCGCGGAACGTCAGATCGGCCGAGCGTGTGGTCTCGATGAGGTCGGGCCGGTTCGCAGGGAACGTCGGCGATGCACTGCGCGAGCGCACCAGTCCCACTTCGTAGCTGTTGGTGGCGAGATTGTTGCCGTAGGCATAGAGCTCGCGCACGCTCGGGGCGCGCTGGGTACGGCCCAGCGACAGCGCGACCGCATAGCCGCCGTCGAGATTCCAGGTGCCGCCGATGGAGGCCGACAGCGGGTTCTGCCTGGTCTCCGGATTGCGCGTGATGTAGCTCTCCGTGACTTCGTCGCGGATCACCTGCTCCCAGTCGGGTCCGTAACACTCTTCGAACAGCGCCTGGTAGAGCGGCGTGAGGGCATGGCGGAAGCCGGGCGCGGGCGCGTGGATGCGCCGCCAGTCCTTGCCCAGAGTGAGATCGAGATCGAACGCACCGAAGGCGCGGTGCTCGCTCACGAACACGCCGTACTGGCGGGTGACGTGGGTATAGGGCGGCACCAGCGCATATCCGTTCTCGGGAAACTCGCGATGCAGCGTGTTGACGTTGAGTCCGCTGAAGGTGCCGTCGGTGTACTGCACGCCGAAGGTGCCGGTAAAGCCCCACAGCGGCGCGTGGGTGAGATCGATGCGGCCATCCTCCACCTCGTTGGTGTAGCGGCTGAAGAGCGCCGGGCCGTCGATCTCGTCATGCCGGTAATCGGTGGACGACAGCCGCAGGCGCAGATGGTCGAAGCCGGGAAGCGGATCGGCATAGTCCGCGCGCAGATCGGTGCGCTCGTACGGAGGTCCATTCGCCGCTCCCGGAAGAACAACGCACATCGCACCCGGAACCGGACGCCGGCGCGGCCGCGCTCGTCGTGCCCGGCGTCGATGGCCCACACATCTCGCGTCGCCACCCTGCTCGCCAGCAAGCAGACGCACGACGCGTGCGACGCCGCGCCTACACCGTCGGCGCGCATGCCGTGCGCCCGATCCGGGTCGCTAGAGATAGGTCCACGTCTGCGCCTCGCCGCCGTGATCGCGGATGCGCCACAGGCTGCGCGACAGCTCGCCCTTGGCACGCGTGCGCCAGATCAGGCGGTTGGCGATCCGCGCCGTCGAGGTGGCCTCGACCCGGGCCCGGCGTCCGCCGGGCAGGATCTCGATGCGTGTGATCTCGGCCGCGATGTCCAGCCCCATCAGACCGCCCGTCCGCTGCGACAAAGTTTCGAATGCCGCCAGGCCGTCGCGCAGATTGCGGCAGGACTCCTCGCGTCCGGTGTCCGTGCGCTGCTGCGCGCCGCCGGAGTGCTCCACGCTGCGCAGGCGATAGTCGTCGGCCATCGCATCGCACAGCGCGGCACTGTCGTAACGACGCAGCGCATCGAGCTCGGTGCGCATGTACGCACGCACCTGGTCGTCGGAGATCCGGCAGCTGTGTTCGTAGACGAGCACACCCGCCACCAGCAGCACGATGCCGAGCAAGACGGTCTTGATCACGTTCGAGTCCTTTCGCAGATGGAATGTCGATCCGGCGCCCGTCTGCCCGCACGGCCGCGGCGCATGAGGCCGCTGCGGAGCGTAGCGTGGCTCCGACGCGACCGCCATCTGTTCGAACGCGATCGCGCCTGGGCCGGCATCAGCCATCGCATGGTGCCCGCCTCGGCGATCGAGCGTGGCACCGATCACAGTTCCTGCAGCGCTTCTCCGCCTTCGTGCCGGCGAACCCTAGAATGCCCGCCGCTGCGGGCGCGTCACGAATGCATCGCTCCGGGCGCGCCTCGCACCGGGCCGCCGACGAGGCGAGGCACGGAGACCGCACGCCGTCGCTGTGCATGCGGCGCGACAACGCGGCGTCCCAACAGCCCCTGCGCCGCCCGTCGTGTCGCCGACGACGGACGTGCACACCTCGCGCCTGCGGCCGAAAGACCCATGCACAGAATGAAACACATCGCGGGTCACGATCGGCATGGAATGCTGAAATTCCAGAGCGCGGCGCGGCGCGAGAAGATCACCGCCATCCTGACCCTGACGGGCGTGGCCTCCATCACGCTCGGGCTGGCGTGGACGGTGTGCTACTGGTACTTCGGTCGCGCGGAGCTGACGGGGCTGTTCTTCGCCGTTGCGGTGGTCGGCGTGCTGGCACTGGCGCGCAGACGGCGAGGCGACGGCCGGTCGGTCCTGCTGGTCGCGCACGGCATCCTGATCGCGGTGTGCGGCATCGCGCTGATCGATGCGCCCATTGCATGGGTGCCACGCTCGGCGCACATGTTCCTGCTTCCGCTGGCGGCCGCCGCGGCCTTCATCTTCGAGGCGCGCGAGCGCTACGGCTCCCTGGTCTTCCCCATGCTCTGTCTGGGCGCGTTCGCGGCGTTCGCAACCGGCGCGCTGGACCCGTTGGCGCCGGGGATTTCGCCGCCCGTCGAGGTGCGCGAATGGGGCGCACGCTCCAACATCATCTTCGCCATCGCACTGCTGGCCATCATCTTCAAGATCTACCGGGCGGATGTCGGCAAGCGCCTGCAACTCGAGCGCGAACTGGGACGCGCCGTGCGCAATGGCGAAATCGAATTGATGTACCAGCCGCAGGTGCGCGGCGACGGTACGGTCACGGGCATGGAGGCGCTGGCGCGCTGGCGGCACCCGTCGGGCGTGCTGCTGTCGCCCGATGTGTTCATCCCGGTGGCCGAAGAGAGCACGCTGATCAACGACATCGGCCTGGAGGTCCTGCGTCAGGCCTGCCACACGCTCAGGGAATGGTCCGAAGACGCGCACACCGCGCATCTGCGCATCGCCGTCAACGTCAGCCCGATGCAGCTGGTGGACGAGACGTTCACCCCCTCGCTGACGGCCATGATCCGCGACACCGGCATCGATCCCGCGCTGCTGGAACTGGAACTCACGGAGTCGGCGTTGTCGGGCAACACCGCGGCGATCGTCGAGCGGATGCACGCCGTGGAGGCGCTCGGCATCACCTGGGCGCTGGATGATTTCGGCACCGGCTATTCGTCGCTGGCCACGCTGCGCCAGCTGCCGGTGCGCAAGCTCAAGATCGACCGCCAGTTCGTGCAGGAGGCCGCCAGCCAGGACAGCGCGCAGCGCCTGCTCGGCAAGATCATCGAGATCTCGCAGGTAATGCACATGAGCGCGCTGGCCGAGGGCGTGGAGTCGGTCGCCCAGCGCGACCTCCTGATCGGCATGGGCTGCAACCAGTTCCAGGGCTATCTGTTCGCGCGCCCGATGCCGCCGTCGATGCTGCACGACTGGCTGAGGGCGCGTTGAAGGCATCCTGGGGGCCAACGGCCGCCGCCGCTGAGGCGACGCGACGCAGTGATCACGAGAGGGCGGTCGATGACGGGTTCGGGCCGTCCCGGGGCCGTGAGCCGCACCACGACAGCGCCGGGACGTCCAGCAAAGCGGGTGTCGGCTCGGAACCCGGCTGATCGCAGCGCCACACGGAGGGCGCTGCCTGTCGCTTAGAAGATCAGCATCAACAGACCGATGACCACGACCAGGCCGATCAGGAAGATGACACCGGCCGTGGAAGCCAGAAACTTGAGCATGTCGTTCACCGTTTCATTTCGAGGAGTCGATGGACACGCTACGTGCGGTCGGGCCTGCATGCCGTGAATGGTCGACGCCCGCGTGTTCGGATTCGGCAAGCCGGCAGGTCCCATGACGGTGTGGATGAGCGCGGCACCCGTCGTTCGTGACCGGACGCCGCCCCGCTACCGTGCGCCCGGCGTCGCGAAGCCGGGACGTGGCTCCAACGCAGCAAGCGCGCGTCGGCACTCACCGGGCCGCGGCGCGACCCGGGTGAAGCTGGCACCGTCGTCTCCGTGACTTCGGGAGCGTTCCGCCCCATGACAGCCGTTCGAAAACTCGTGCTGCACTCGGGAAGCGGCCTTCGACCCGGACTGGATGTACTCGTGGCCGGATGGATCGACGAAGGCGTCCGCTACGTCGGCGTGGTGGGCGCCGACGCGGAGGACATCGTGGAGGCCATCGACTGGTTCTGCATCGGCGACGGCACCGCGCCGTACAAGATGCTGACCGCCGCGCACACGCCCCCGGAGACCCTGGACGACGCCATCGCCCTTGCGAGCCAGGTCGACATTCCGGGCGAGGTCTCGGTCATCCCGTTCTAGCGCGCGATCCGCCGGCGCGGCACGCGGCGCCCGACCCGTCAGTCGGCCGAGGTCGTCGGCGACGGGGCCATCGTGGCCAGCAGCGCAGCGTCGAGTTCGCGGGCGCGCGCGCAGGCCGGGTGCGTATCGACCCGGGCGATGTAGTCCATGAACACCGGCAGCGTGGGCACGATGCCGAAGCCGGTGGTCCACTTCAACGCATTGCCCCAGTGCAGGTCGGCCGCGGTCAGGCGATCACCGAGCAGATAGTCGGCCTTCGCCAATTGCGCGGCCAGCGTCGCGATGACGGTGTCGTAATCGCCGTACGGCGAGGCCGAGGCCTCGATGGGCTCGCGCTTGTAGGCGCGGTCGACGACGGCCGGCTCGAAGCAGCCGGCGTAGAACGCCAGCCAGCGCAGGTAGGGGCCGCGCAGGGGATCGTCGATCGCGGGCGCGAGGGCGGCCTGGGGGAAGCGGTCGGCCAGGTAGATCACGATGGCGATCTGTTCGGTGAGCACCGTCTCGCCATGCACCAGCGTGGGCAGCTTGCCGAATGGATTGATGGCCAGAAATTCCGGTGTGCGGTTCTGGCCGCTGGCGAAGTCGAGCAACGCCACCGCGTAGTCGATGCCCAGCGCTTCGAGCAGGATGCGTGTGCCGGCCGAACGGGACTGGGGGTTGTGGTACAGCGTGACGGCGGACGTGGTCATGGCGACTCCCGGTGGATGGATGCGCAGAGCCTAGTCCGCGTTGCGGACAGTTTCTGTCCTCGATACGCTGGCCGCGTGTTGTCGACGTCCGCCCGGTTGCTGCGATTGGCCAGCCTGCTGCAATCGCGGCGGCACTGGGCCGGTGCGGCGCTTGCTGCCGAACTGGGGGTGGACGCGCGCACCGTGCGCCGCGATGTCGATCGCCTGCGCGAGCTGGGCTATCCGGTGGAGGCGTCCTCGGGCGTGGGTGGCGGCTACGCGCTCGGCCGCGGCGCCGAGTTGCCACCGCTGATGCTCGATGACGACGAAGCGGTGACGCTGGCCCTCGCACTGCGCGCCGCCAGCGCCAACGTGGGCGGTCTCGAAGACGCGGCCCTGGCACTGCTCGCCAAGCTGGACCAGCTGATGCCCGCGCGCCTGCGCCGGCGCAGCAGTGCGCTGCATGCGGTCACGCTGTCGCTGCGCACCGGCCCGCCTCTGGTGGATGCCGGCCTGCTGCAGACCCTGGCCATGGCGTGCCGCGATTGCCGCACGCTGGCCTTCGCGTACAGCAACCACACGGGCGAGCCGAGCCAGCGGCGGGTGGAACCGCTGCGCCTGGCCAACTTCGGTCGCCGCTGGTACCTCATCGCCTGGGACCAGGACCGCGACGACTGGCGCAGCTTCCGCGTCGACCGCGTGCACGCGCCGCGCCTGGGGTCGGCGTTTCCACCGCGCGCGGTTCCAGCCGACGTGGCCGCGCGGCTGGAACGCGGCATCGCCTACGCGCCCTTCGCCTGCCGCGTCACCCTGCGCGTGCCGGGCACGGTGGCCGAACTCGAAGCCGCGCTGCCTCTGTGGTGCGGCATCCTGGAGTGCGAATCGGCCACCCACAGCCTGCTGCGGGTCGGCGCCGACAGTCCCGACGCGCTGATCGCCCAGATCCTGATGCTCGGACGGCCCGCCGAGCTGGTGGAGTGCAGCGAGCCGCTTCCGGACCTGCAGCAGCTGCTGGCGCGGGCAGCGGAAATGTTCCAGACGCAGGCGCCTTCGTGTTCCAGCGGCGGTGCGCCGCGCCAGTCGGCTGGCGCCCCGGCTCGAGCCTGCGGGCCGTCACCCGAGTGACCGCATCCGTGCGCAGCCGGTCATCCCAGGATGGCATCGCAGTCCGCAGTCTGGACGCTCCCGCAACCGCAAGCGCCTGCACACATCTGGAATCACAGGCGCTCGGCCAGTGCCGCCCTGACGACCACTCGCAGCGTCAAGGGCGCTTGCGCAGCCCGCCGTCGATGCCGGCAGGTGAGTGCGGTGGCGCGGCCACGCGTCCGGGAGTGACGTCCGCTTCTTCGGCGCTGCTGAAATAACGGCGCATCAGCCGGAACCCGAGCCGCACCGAGGCCGCAGGCGCCAGCCAGTGGGCGAAGCGGATCAGCGGCGCGACGCTCCCGATCACCACGGTGTCGCGCGGCGCATGGGCCAGCCGCACGATCGCCGCGGCCACGCGGCGCGCGTCCACCAGCGGCGGCGGCGCGGAGAGCCGCTTGCCGGTGTAGTTGCCGGCATGCGGGATGCCGGGGGTGTCGACGAACGTAGGGTACACGTCGCACACGTGGATGTCCGGCGCATCGCTCAGCTCACCGCGCAACGCCTCGGAGAACCCGCGCAGCCCGAACTTGCTGGCGCTGTAGGCCGCCGCATAGGGCGCGCCGACGAAGCCGCCGATCGAGATCATGTTGACGAACGTGCCGAATCCCTGCGTGCGAAAAACCGGGATCACCGCATGCGCATCGTGCATGTGGCCCAGCAGGTTGCGCGCAGCACCTGCTCGTGCGCGGCCATCAGCACCTCGTCAAAGCGGCCCACTGCGCCGACGCCGACATTGCTCAACCACAGGTCGATTTGGGACAAGAACTGGCGCGCCTGCAATGCGAGCGCCTGCACCGATGCGTAGTCGCCCACGTCGGTGGGCACCACCAGCGCTTCTCCACCCAGCTCGCGGCACCGAGCCGCCACATGGTCCAGAGTCTGGTGCTGGCGCGCGGCCAGCACCAGCCGCGCGCCCTGTCGCGCAAAGGCCTCCGCGGTCGCCTGCCCGATCCCGCTCGAGGCGCCGGTGATGACGACATTGAGGGGCGAACGCTTGCTGGGCATGGCTCAGGCCTCGCTTGGCAGGGGGACTCTGCACACGCGTGCGTGCGGCAGGGGCGCATGCTCACGCGGAAGGGGTGAACGCGTGTGGTTTCCATCGCACTTCTCCAGTCACTGGCAGAGCGAAGCCCTGAAGGTGGCCGGCCACGGCGGGCCAGGTGTGGCATCAATGCCAAATCGGCACCTCTAGAGCAACTGACGGCGCGACTTAGGTGAGCTTGGCACCGTCAGCTTCTACCGCGAGGCCTCGATCTCTACCCGTGATTGACGGAGAGTGAGACATCCCAGCGACCGCGGCAGCGCGCCATCGCAACGATCAAGCGATCCAGCCTGCCCCAAAGCGGCTTCGCCAATTCCTCTCTCCTGGCGGCGCGGATGGCGATGAACTCGTGGTAGGCGTGGTCAAGATCGGACGGCCCTTCGCCTACGGACGCGAAGTGCGCCGCGCACAGAGACGGCACCCGCACCTGTTCGGCGACGAACTGATCGCCCCAATCGAGTGAGCGTCGAATGACCCCCTCGGCCCGCGGATCCTGACCTTGCAACAGAAGACTCCCAGAGGTCTTCCAGTTGCCGGCGTCCCGATACATGTACTCGAAGACACTCCATCCCTTGACCCCGATCGCGTCCATGCGGCTACACCGTGTGTTCGAACCAGTCCGCAGGTTGCAGATGGTCCGTCTCAGGGAACGCGATCAGTGTGGAGGGGAGAGCCTATGAGCTACTTAGCCGATGTCGCCGAAGCGAGCTGATCGATCACTGCCTCGGGAATGCGCTCGCGGAGATCGAAGGTGACCTTCATCGGCCGATCGCCCTCGACCTCGGCACAGTCCACTATGCCTAAATAGACAGCCTTGCTGTGGGAGGTTGGCTGCACGAACAAGTGCAACGTCGTTCCGAGTTGCCTGTGCTCGACTATCGCGAGCCCGGATCCGCTTGCTCGGCTCTGTTGATTCTGACTTGTCCAGACGAACTGACCATCGCCCTTGAGAGCGTTCACGTATTGGTGTCGATCAACGGCATCACTGGTGTCCAGCTTCACAAGAATCGCAATGTGATCACCTGTGCACTCGAAGCGAAGTACCCCCGTGTTGTGACGCGCGGGATCGTACTGGCGAGCGAAATGATTGACGATCTCCGGGCGGCTGTAGCGACGGTGGAGCCCAAGATCGGTTGGACGCCGCAGCACGCCCCCATGGCGCAACCGGAAGTCCTTTTCGAGCGTGTATTGAATGCGCCCTTCGATCTCTTCGAGCAGGCGCTCGCGGGGAATCGCAGACAGTGCCGAACCGGAGAGCGATCCGTCGACGCACAGGTCGCCCAACTTGCGTTGCAACGTCTCCGCCACTTTGGATTCGGCGAAAGGCTTGTATTCGACGCGCCAGCGCGGAAAGCGCTCATAGAATGCTTCGTACCCCGCGACCGGATTCTCGGGGTTAGCGCAGATTCCCCACAGCGCCGCGTACGGATACACGCGCTGCGCCTGCCAATCCTTCTCAGCGGCCTTCAGCAACTCCAGCGATGGACTGCCGTCGGCGACAACCAGCTCCCAGGCTTCGGCGTCACCCGCTGCCTTTCGCAAGCCGACCCAGCTACCGAATGCGGTCCGGATGTCGGAGGGCGTCGGCAATGCATCATCGGCCAGCAGATCCAGGAGCTGGGGGCGGGCGATATCGAACTCGTCTTTCAAACGACGGTAAGCCGCTACGCAAACATCCTTTCGAGACGGGGCGAAGCGCTTGACCTTCTCCAGTATTTCGATCGTTTTGGAGTCGAGCACGACCTCGCAGCCCGCAGGCGGAGTGAGCTCTAACTCCGCAACAGTCGAGGGTCCACGCGGGGCGCTGTGATCGTTCAGGGCCTCGACCGCAAGCCACGCAGTGCGATGGTGGCCCACGAAGTCGAGCACGGTCAGCACTTCGGAGCCAGGCGTGAGGCGCAAACCTCGCCCTAGCTGCTGAATGAATACAGTGGCCGAGTCCGTTGGGCGCAAAAACACCACGCAGTTGATCGCGGGCAGATCGACGCCTTCGTTCAAGACATCTGCAACGAAGAGCCACTCGAGTGGGTCCGACGGATTCTGAAGCCGCGCATAAACGGCCTCGCGTTCACTCACCCCGTCGTCGCCTGTGACAACACTGGCAATCAACCCGCGTCGTTGAAGCGCGTCGGCCATGTAGCGGGCATGGCGAACTCCCGCGCAGAAGCCAACGGTAACCCGCTTGCGGCCGTCGAAGCCGCGCAACAGGCACTGATCAAGCATCGCCTGCACCCGTTCCTCGACCATCAAGGCGGATTCAAGATGTTCTGGATCGAACCGCCCCGAGCGCCAAGGGAGCGCGCGATAGTCGACGCATTCGTCAGCGACGCCGAAATAGTGGAACGGCGACAGCCAACCACGATTGATGGCCTCGACCAGTCGCACCTCATAAGCGACGTTGTAGTCGCACAGAGCCAGCACGTCGTGTCCGTCCTGACGTTCTGGCGTTGCCGTCAGGCCTAGCAGGAAATCCGGTGTGATCCTGCCGAGAAGTGCGCGATAGGACGGCGCGGCGGCATGGTGGAACTCGTCCACGACCACATAGTCGAAGCGGCGCTCTACCAGAGACGGGTTGTTGCTTGCCGAACTGATCGTCGCAAACACGAAATCGGCCTGCGCGCCAGCCCGCCCATCGAATGCCTGACCGTAACTTCGCGTCTGGGAGAACACCCGCCGAAACGTACGTTCGGCTTGTGTCAGATGTTCCAAACGATTGGAAAGAAACAGCATGGACCTCGCGTTTCGCGCTCGTGCATCGAAAGCGGCCAAGAAGGTCTTCCCGATTCCCGGTGCCGCCACGACCGCAGCCCGACGCTCTCCGCTCTCACGCAGCTCGCGCAATCGCTCTAGTGCTTCTGCCTGTGCTTCGTTCGGACTGATCGAGGCGCCATACCCCGTTTCCAATTCCGCGACCTTTCGAGGAGGCACTGGTGCCGACCACAGTTCCGCTTCGCGAATGGTCTGCCGGTAGCTCTCAATCAGTTCAAGCGTCAGGGGCTGCGTATCGAGACGTGACCACAGCTGTTCAAACAAGCTCTGGACGCCGGCGACTTCCGCTGCCCCCATATGCCGAAGATTGGCTTCGATATTTGCAGCCAATCCACCCTTGGTGAAGTTGGAGGAGCCTACCCAGCCTTCCGCGGGTGCGTCCTCGATGACGTACATCTTGGCGTGAAACCCTTGACCAAGGCCGCCCACACGATCTGCGATGTGCAGCCGACTGATCACACTTGGGAACTTCAGGACAGCCTGCAATGCCTCCGGTTGGGTCACCGACATGTAGGTCGAGACCAACAGCCTGAGCGTTCCGCCCCGCGCCTGAAAATCCTTGAGATCGTCCGCAATCAGCCCGAACCCGCTAAAGCGGAAGAACGACACTGCGATCGACACGCGACTGGAGGAGCGCAATGCGCCGCGCACAACATCCAGCATCCGGCGCTGGCCGGGAAAGTTGGCGACGACGGCCTCAGAAACGGGTAAGCGCATGAGATCGAAAAGTGCTCAGTCCGGCAAAAGAAGTTGCCAGGATAGAAGCTCTGTCTACGCGGTGGTACCTGCCGATCGATGATGTCGCGTTCTTCTCAAATGTGGACGCGCAGCCGCTCCCTCGCGCTCGTTGGCACATCCGCCTCTTCCGCCCTCAGTGCGTGCTTGGGCTCGGCACATGCCCAGCGTGTGGCGCTGGCACCGCAGTAGGCGGGTGACGGCACAGGTGGGCAGTGGAAACGAACGGTGCCAGGTTCACTTAAAAAAAGGGCAGCCAGATGGCCGCCCTTTTTTATATTCCATCGACTGGGATCAAACCCCGACCGGATTCGCCTTCTCCGGATCGATCTTGTACAGCTTGATCGCCCGGGCCACGTCCTTGCCGGTCATCTTGCCGTCCTTCGCCAGTGCGTCGATCGCCGCCTGGGCGATGTAGTACCGGTCCACCTCGAAGTGGCGACGCAGGTTGGCACGCGTGTCCGAGCGGCCGAAGCCGTCGGTGCCGAGCACCGTGTACGTCGCCGGCACGAAGGCGCGGATCTGGTCGGCGAACGCGCGGACGTAGTCCGTCGCGGCGATCACCGGGCCCTGGCGGCCTTCCAGCAGCTCGGTGACGTAGGCCTTCTTCTTGGTCTTGGCTTCGGGGTTGAAACGGTTCCAGCGCTCGGCATCCCAACCGTCGCGGCGCAGCTCGGTGAAGCTGGGGCAGGACCAGATGTCGGCGGTGACGCCGAAGTCCTTGTCCAGCAGCTCGGCGGCGGCGATGGCTTCGCGCAGGATGGTGCCGCTGCCCAGCAGCTGCACGCGCAGCTCGCCCTTCTTGGCCTTGCCGGCGTCCTTGAGCAGGTACATGCCGCGGATCACGCCCTCGGCCGCGCCCTCGGGCAGCGCCGGGTGGGCGTAGTTCTCGTTCATCAGGGTGAGGTAGAAGAACTCGTCCTCCTGCTGGTCGAGCATGCGCTGCATGCCGTACTGCAGGATCACCGCCACTTCGCCGGCGAACGTCGGGTCGTAGGCGCGGCAATTCGGGATGGCGCCGGCCAGCAGGTGGCTGTGACCGTCCTCGTGCTGCAGGCCTTCGCCGTTGAGCGTGGTGCGGCCGGCGGTGGCGCCGAGCAGGAAGCCGCGGGCGCGCATGTCGGCCGCCTGCCAGGCGGAGTCGCCGATGCGCTGGAAGCCGAACATCGAGTAGTAGATGTAGAACGGCAGCATGGGCACGTCGTTGGTGCTGTAGCTGGTGGCCGCGGCCATCCACGAGGCGAACGCGCCGGCCTCGGTGATGCCTTCTTCCAGCACCTGGCCGGCCGCGTCTTCGCGGTAGTACATGAGCTGGTCACGGTCCACCGGCTTGTACTTCTGGCCCTGCGGGGCGTAGATGCCCAGCTGGCGGAACAGGCCTTCCATGCCGAAGGTGCGGGCCTCGTCGGCGACGATCGGCACCACGCGCTTGCCCACCTCCTTGTCGCGCAGAATGATGGAGAGCGACTGCACGAAGGCCATGGTGGTGCTGATCTCGCGCTCGCCGGTGTCCTGCATCAGACGGTCGAAGACCTTGAGCTCGGGCGCCTTGAGGGTCTGCGTGCTCTTGCGGCGGCGCTGCGGCAGGAAGCCGCCGAGCTTCTCGCGGCGCTCGAGCATGTACTGCACTTCCTCCGAGTCCTTGCCCGGGTGATAGAACGGGATCTGCCCATCCTTGAGCGCGGCATCACTGACCGGAATCTTGAAGCGGTCGCGGAACGTGCGCACGGCTTCGTCGTCGAGCTTCTTGGTGTTGTGGGTGGGGTTGAGCGCCTCGCCGGCGCTGCCCAGGCCGTAGCCCTTGACCGTCTTGGCCAGGATCACCGTGGGCTGGCCCTTGGTGTCCATGGCGTTCTGGTAGGCGGCGAAGACCTTGTGCGGGTCATGCCCGCCGCGGTTGAGGCGCCAGATGTCGTCGTCGCTGAGGTTGGCGACGAGGTTGGCGGTTTCCGGGTATTTGCCGAAGAAATGCTCGCGCGTGTAGGCGCCGCCGAAGGCTTTGCAGTTCTGGTATTCGCCGTCGACGGTTTCCATCATCAGCTGGCGCAGCATGCCGTCCTTGTCCTTGGCCAGCAGCGGGTCCCAGTAGCTGCCCCAGATGGTCTTGACGACGTTCCAGCCGGCGCCGCGGAATGCGCCTTCCAGCTCCTGGATGATCTTGCCGTTGCCGCGCACCGGGCCGTCGAGGCGCTGCAGGTTGCAGTTGATGACGAAGACCAGGTTGTCGAGGCCTTCGCGGCCGGCCACCGAGATCGCGCCGAGGCTTTCCGGCTCGTCGGTCTCGCCGTCGCCCATGAAGCACCACACCTTGCGGTCGGATTTGGGCATCAGGCCGCGGGCTTCGAGGTACTTCCAGTAGCGCGCCTGGTAGATGGCGGCGATGGGGCCGAGGCCCATCGAGACCGTGGGCACCTGCCAGTAGTCGGGCATCAGCCAGGGGTGCGGATAGGACGAGATGCCCTGGCCGTCGACCTCCATGCGGAAGTGGTCGAGCTGGCTTTCGGTGAAGCGGCCTTCGAGGAACGAGCGCGCGTAGATGCCCGGCGAGCTGTGGCCTTGCGTGGCGATGACGTCGCCCGGGTGATCGGCCGACGGCGCGCGGAAGAAGTGGTTGAAGCCCACGTCGTAGAGCGTGGCGCTGGAGGCGAAGCTCGCGATGTGGCCGCCGAGGTCGCCCGGCTTGCGGTTGGCGCGCACCACCATGGCCATCGCGTTCCAGCGGATGATCGAGCGGATGCGCCATTCCAGCTCCGGGTTACCCGGCATCTTGGGCTCGAGGTGGGCCGGAATGGTGTTGACGTATTCGGTAGTCGGCGCGAACGGCAGGTGGGCGCCGGCGCGGCGGGTGAGCTCGACCATGTTCTCGAGCAGCTGGTGCGCGCGCTCCGGGCCGCCGACGTCGATGACCGCTTTGAGCGACTCCACCCATTCGCGGGTTTCGGTCGGGTCGGGGTCGTTCTGCAGGGCGTCGTTCAGCCAGTTCATGTGTGCTCCAGCGCGGCACGCGCGCTCGCGTGCGTGGGGGTCGATCGGACCCGTGATTCTATCAAGGATGACACCGGGGTCCGGACGGTGGCGAACGGTTCCGATTGCCAGCCACGGGGCGCCTCGGCGATGATCCCGTGTTCAGGGGAGGATGCGGCATCATTGCGCGCCGAACCGCCCGCGCCCGAGCCCCGTCCCCGATGCCGCACGCCTTCCCCACGCCGTTCAGCCGCTGGCGCATGCCGGTGCTCGGCCTGCTGATCACGCTGATCGTGATCGGGCCGTTCCTGATCATCCGTGCCGCCACCAGCCAGGCCGAAGAGGCGATCACGGCCGTGGTGCACACGCGCGAGGTGCAGACGCTGATCCACTGGGTGTCGGCCGATGCGCGCAGCCTGGAAGGCGCGGCCATCGCGCGCACCCGCGGCATCGACACGCCGCTGCTGCAGCAGCGCATCACCGAGGCCCGCGAGCGGGTGCTGCCCAATCTCGACCAGGTGCTGGCGCTCACCCGCGACAACCCCGAGCAGCAGGCCCGCCTGGGCGCGCTGCGCAATACGCTGGAACTGCGCCTGGCCCGGATCGACGAGGTGATCGAGGCGGCCGAGGGCGCGACCTACGAGCAGATCGACGAGATGATCGTGCTCTATCCGATCCAGCGCCTGGTGCAGGACATCGTGGCGTCCGAGGAGGCACTGCTGCAGGACCGCCGCGCCTACGCCGCGCGCGCCAAGCAGCGCGCCGACAGCGCCAGCTGGGCCGCGATGGTGGTGCAGCTGCTGTTGCTGCTGGGCGTGAGCTACTTCGCCCTGCGCCAGCAGAGCGGGCGCCTCGACGCCGAACGCCAGGCCACCGCGGCCAGCGGCCGGGCGCTGGCGGTGCTCGACAGCGTGCGCGAGCCCATCGTGCTGATCGACGGCAGCCAGCGCGTGGTGATGCACAACGCGGCCTTCGCCGAGCTCTACGGCGTGGACGAGGATGCCCGCGGCCGCCCGTTGACCGAACTCGGCGGCGGCGCCTGGGACAACCCGGACACCCTGCGCCGCCTGCACGACGTTCTGGCGCGCGACCGCGAGCTGTGGGACTACCGCCTCAGCCAGCCCACGGCCGACGGCGTGGAACGCACCATGCTGATCAACGCGCGGCGCATGCCCCTGCCCGACCGCGACGATCCGGTGGCGCTGATCACCGCGTCCGACGTCACCGCGCAGACGATCAGCGAGCGCCAGATCCGCGAGCTCAACCAGCAGCTGGAAGGCAAGGTGGAGCAGGTCTCGGACGTCAACCGCGAGCTGGAGGCCTTCAGTTATTCGGTGTCCCACGATCTGCGCGCGCCGCTGCGCCACATCGCCGGTTTCGCCGACAAGCTGGGCCGGCACCTGGGCGAGAACGTCGACGACAAGACCACGCATTACCTGGGCGTGATCGGCAGCTCGGCCAAGCGCATGTCGGCGCTGATCGACGATCTGCTGGTGTACTCGCGCCTGGGCCGCAACGCGATGCGCCTGCAGAGCGTGGATCTGCAGTCGATGGTCAACGACGTGCGCGCGATGCTCGACAGCAACGCGCATGCCGAGAATCCGGAGCACCGCATCGAGTGGTCGGTGGCGCCGCTGCCGATCGTCGTCGGCGACGAGAACATGCTGCGCCAGGTGTGGATGAACCTGCTCGGCAACGCGGTCAAGTACAGCAGCGGCACCGAGCCGGCGCGCATCACCGTGGACGTCGAGCGCCTCGACGAGGGCGGCTACCGGTTCTGCGTGGCCGACAACGGCGCCGGCTTCGACATGCAGTACGCGGGCAAGCTGTTCGGCGTGTTCCAGCGCCTGCACTCGGCCAGCGAATTCCCCGGCACCGGCGTGGGCCTGGCGAGCGTGCGTCGCGTGCTCGGCCGCCACGGCGGCCGCATCTGGGCCGAAGCCGAACCCGGCAACGGCGCCACCTTCCATTTCACCCTGCCTGCGTCCGGCCAGGACGCGGGTGCCAACGCCACCGGAACCCACTGACATGAGCGAAATCCGCACGATCCTCCTCGCCGAAGACAGCCCGCACGACGCCGAGATGGCGATCGATGCGCTGCGCGAGGCCCATCTCGCCAACCCGATCGTGCACGTCGAGGACGGCGTCGAGGCGATCGACTACCTGTTCCGCCGCGGCAAGTTCGCCGACCGCCCCGAGGGTGATCCGGCGGTGCTGCTGCTCGACATCAAGATGCCGCGCATGGACGGCCTGGAAGTGCTGAAGCAGCTGCGCAACCACGAGACGCTCAAGCGCATGCCGGTCGTGATCCTGTCCTCGTCGCGCGAGGAAAGCGATCTGGCACGCAGCTGGGACCTGGGCGTGAACGCCTACGTGGTCAAGCCGGTGGACGTGGAGCAGTTCTTCGACGCGGTGCGCACGCTCGGCAAGTTCTGGGCCGTGCTCAACGAAGTGCCCGAGGAAGACTGAGCCGCATGCCCCAGGACGATGCCGAGGCCCGGGACGGCGCCCTGCGTGTGCTGATCGTCGACGATTCGCGCGACGACGCCGAGCTGACCGAGTTGGCCCTGCGCGATGCGGGCATGGCGATCGACGTGCGCCTGGTGCACGGGGAGGCCGGCCTGCGCGAGGCGCTGCATGCGTTCGCGCCGCAGATCGTGCTGTCGGACGTCAACCTGCCGGGGTTCTCGGGCGCCGAGGCCCTGCAGATCACCCGGGCGCTGCGTCCCGGCGTGCCGGTGGTGTTTCTGACCGGCTCGGTGATGGGCCTGCCCGGCGAGGAACTGCCGGTCGGCGACGGCCTGGTCTACAAGGATGCGCTGGACCAGCTGCCGGACGCGGTGCGCCAGGTGCTGCCGACGCTCTGACTGCCGCACGCGCGCAGGCCGCATCTCGCCTCTGCGTGACATGAAAAAGGCCGGTGCAGTGCACCGGCCTTTTTTGCGTGCCGACGACCGGCGGGCTCAGCCTTCGAGCTGGGCCTTGCGGATCTGCGCATCGACCGCCGCGATCGCGGTCATGTTGATCACCCGGCGCGGCGTGGCCGACGGGGTGAGGATGTGCGCGGGCTTGTTGACGCCCATCAGGATCGGCCCCAGCGCGGCACCGCCGGTCATCACCCGGATCATGTTGTAGGTGATGTTGGCGGCGTCGATGTTCGGGAACACGAACAGGTTGGCGCGCCCGCTGAGCGTGGTGTCGGGCAGCATGCGCCGGCGCAGGGTGTCGTCCCAGGCGGTGTCGCCCATCATCTCGCCGTCGAACTCGAGCTTCGGCGCACGGCGCACCAGGATCTCGCGCACCTCGCGCATCTTGCGCGCGCTGGGATCGTCGTGGCTGCCGAAGTTGGAGTGCGACAGCAGCGCGATCTTGGGCTCGATGCCGAACAGCTTCAGGCGATAGGCGGCCTGGATGGTGCTCTCGGCGATCTGCTCGGCGGTCGGGTCGGGCTGGACGTGGGTGTCGACGAAGAACCACAGGCCCTGGTCGTTGACCACGCCGGTCATCGCCGAGGTGCTCTGCAGGCCCGGATCGAGCCCGATCACGCTGCGCACGTAGCCGAGCTTCTTGTGGAAGCGGCCGACGAGGCCGGTGATCATCGCGTCGGCCTCGCCGCGGTCGACCATGATCGCGGCGATCAGGCTGGGCCGCGAACGCAGCAGGGTCTTGGCCGAATCCGGCGTGACGCCGCGGCGCGCGGTCAGCGCGTGGTAGTGCTGCCAGTACTCGTTGAAGCGCGGGTCGTCGTTGATGTTGGTGAGTTCGAAATCCACGCCCGCGCGCAGGCGCAGGCCGAGGCGCTGGATGCGCATGTCGATGACGTCGGGCCGGCCGATCAGGATCGGCGTGGCCAGGCCCTCGTCGACGACGGTCTGCACCGCGCGCAGCACGATCTCTTCCTCGCCCTCGGCGTAGACCACGCGCTGGCGGTCACCGCGGGCGCGGTCGTAGACCGGCTTCATGACCAGGCCGGTGCGGTGGATGAACTGGCCGAGCTTCTCGCGGTAGGGCTGCAGGTCGTCCATCGGCCGCAGGGCGACGCCCGACTCCATCGCCGCCTGGGCGACGGCCGGGGCGACGATGGTCAGCAGGCGCGGATCGAACGGGCGCGGAATGATGTAGTCGCGGCCGAAGCTCGGGATCTCCTCGCCGTAGGCGCTGCCGAGATCGCTGGCTTCTTCCTTGGCCAGCTGGGCGATCGCGTGCACGCAGGCGAGCTTCATCGCCTCGTTGATGCCGGTGGCGCCGACGTCGAGCGCGCCGCGGAAGATGTAGGGGAAGCAGACCGCGTTGTTGACCTGGTTGGGGAAGTCGGAGCGGCCGGTGGCGATGATCGCGTCCGGACGCACGCGCCGGGCCTCCTCCGGCATGATTTCCGGATACGGATTGGCCAGCGCCAGGATCACCGGGTTCGGTGCCATGGTCTCGACCATCGCCGGCGTGAGGATGCCGCCGGCCGACAGGCCGAGGAACACGTCGGCCCCGTTGACGATCTCGGCCAGCGACCGCGCAGGCGTGTCGCGCGCGTAGCGCGCCTTGGCGTCGTCGAGGTCGGTGCGGCCGCTGTGGATCACGCCGTCGCGGTCGAAGGCGAGGATGTGCTCGGGCTTGAGGCCCAGCGCCACCAGCATGTCGAGACAGGCGATGCCGGCCGCGCCGGCGCCGGTGGTCGCGAGCTTGACGTCCTCGATCCGCTTGCCGGCGATCTCCAGCGCATTGACGATCGCCGCGCCGACGATGATCGCGGTGCCGTGCTGGTCGTCGTGGAACACCGGGATCTTCATCCGCTCGCGCAGCTTGCGCTCGACGATGAAGCACTCCGGCGCCTTGATGTCCTCGAGGTTGATGCCGCCGAAGGTGGGCTCGAGGCTGGCGATGATGTCGACCAGCTTGTCGGGATCGGTCTCGTCGACCTCGATGTCGAACACGTCGATGCCGGCGAACTTCTTGAACAGCACGCCCTTGCCTTCCATCACCGGCTTGCCGGCCAGCGCGCCGATGTTGCCCAGGCCCAGCACCGCGGTGCCGTTGGAGATCACCGCGACGAGGTTGCCGCGCGCGGTGAGCTCGCTGGCGGCGTTGGGGTCCTTGACGATCTCCTCGCAGGCGAAGGCCACGCCCGGCGAGTAGGCCAGCGCCAGATCGCGCTGGGTCAGCATCGGCTTGGTGGCGCTGACGGTGATCTTCCCCGGCGGCGACGAACGGTGATAGTCGAGGGCGGCCTGGCGGAATTCGTCGTGGGACATCGGCGGGAAGTCTGCTCTGGAAAAAATGACGCGGGACAGGATTCTAACCCTGTGCCCGCGCCGGGACCCGACGCGGGCGGATGGTGGGGCGACCCGGTGTGCTCAGTCGAGGGCGAGCACGCCGCGATCGCCGGGGCCTGCGGCGGGATCGGGCGCCGCCAGCACGGGGGCCGGGCGGCCGTCGAGCGCCGCGGCCAGTGCGTCGCGATCGAGTGCGCCTTCCCACCGTGAGACGACCACGGTGGCGACGGCATTGCCGATGAAGTTGGTGATCGAGCGGCACTCGCTCATGAAGCGGTCGATGCCGAGGATCAGCGCCATGCCGGCCACCGGGATCGTCGGCACCACCGACAGCGTGGCGGCCAGGGTGATGAAACCGGCACCGGTGACGCCGGCCGCGCCCTTGGAGCTGAGCATCGCGACCAGCAGCAGGGTGATTTGCTGCCACAGCGTGAGCTCTGTATTCGTGGCCTGGGCGATGAACAGCGCGGCCAGGGTCATGTAGAGATTGGTGCCGTCGAGATTGAACGAGTACCCCGTCGGCACGACCAGGCCGACGACCGATTTCTGGCAGCCGGCCTTCTCCATCTTCTCCATCAGCGACGGCAGCGCGGATTCGGACGACGACGTGCCCAGCACCAGCAGCAGTTCGGCCTTCAGATAGCGGATCAGCTTGAAGATCGAAAAGCCGCAGGCGCGCGACACCGCGCCCAGGATCACCAGCACGAACAGCGCGGCGCTGACGTAGAACGTGCCCACCAGCCACGCCAGGTTCACCAGCGGCGCCAGGCCGTACTTGCCGATGGTGAAGGCGATCGCGCCGAAGGCACCGATCGGCGCGGCCTTCATCAGAATGTGCACCAGCTTGAACACCGGCACGGTCAACGTTTCGAGGAAACGCAGGACCGGCCTTCCGGGCTCGCCCACCAGCGCCAGCGCGATGCCGAACAGCACCGCGATGAACAGCACCTGCAGGATGTTGCCGTCGACGAAGGCACTGACCAGCGTGCCGGGAATGACGTCGAGCAGGAAGCGGCGCCGCGCCCGCCCGACGCGCGGGCAATGCGCGAACACGCTTGCCGTCCGGGCGCTGTCGCCTGATTCTCGCTGCCCGCACGCCCCACGCCGCCATTCCGGAGCCCCGCCCCGCCATGCCCCTGCTCTCGCGCGCACGCGCGCTCGCCCCCATTGCGGCGCTGTGCGCCTGTCTGCTGATGCCGGGCGGCTGCGCCACCACGACGCCGGCCCGGGGCGATGCCGATGCGCAGGCCCTGCTGGAGGCCGGCCAGCGCCACGCCCGGCAACAGGACTGGACCGCCCTGCGCCTGTACCGGCAGGCCGCCGTGCTGCAGCCCGTCGACGAATCGGTGATGGGCGCGCAGGCGCGGCTGGGCCGTGCGCTGGCGACCGGCAGCCTGGCGCCCTACGGCGAGCGCGACGGCGGCGGTGCATTGCGGCGGCCGCGGCCGGAACAGGGGCGCCCGTGGCTGCTGCGCGCGGCGCGGCATGGGTCGACGGCCGCGATGCGCGATCTGCGCGAGGACGCCCGCCGTCGCGGCGACGTCGCGCAGGAGGCGCGCTGGCGCATGCGCTTCGCGATGACCACGCAGAGCCTGTTCGAACGCGGCGCACTGCGCCCGACCCAGCTGGGCGGCCTGCCCGACCCCCGCTCGCCGCCGACCGCCGCATCGCAGGCGCGGCTCGACGCCATCGTCGCCTCGATCCGCGCGCAGGCCGCGCGCGGCGATGTCGAGGCCCGGATCGACCTCGGACTGCTGCAGACCTTCGGCATCGGCATGCCCCGCGACCCGCAGGCCGCGCTGGCGCAGTTCCAGCGCGCCGGCGATGCGGGCAGCGCCCTCGGCCTGTATTTCTGCGGGCTGCTGGCGATGGAGAACGCGGTGACCGGGATCGAGCGCGAACAGATCGAGACCTGGTTCGCCCGGGCCCATGCGGCGGGGTTTCCGCTCGCCCGCGACGGGCGCTGGCAGACGCTGCGCGCGCCGGTCTTCCACTTCAGCAGCTGACCCGCGCCCTGCGCGCGGCCCGGACGCGCAGCGCGCTCAGCCCTCGTCTTCGGGCTCCAGCGCCTTGACCAGCACCGCGGCCTGGGTGCGGCTGTTGCATTCGAGCTTGCGCAGGATCGCGGTGACGTGGACCTTGACGGTGTTCTCGGCCAGGCCGAGCTGGTGCGCGATCTGCTTGTTGAGCAGGCCGTCGGCCAGCGCCATCAGCACCCGGAACTGCTGCGGCGTGAGCTGGGCCAGGCGCGCGGCCAGACGCGCGTCGTCCTCCGAGCGCGCGGCGGTCAGCGGCGGGAACCAGCTGCCCCCGTCGAGCACCGCGGCCACCGCCTGCGCGATCGACTCGGCCGGCGCCGATTTGGAGATGAAGCCGGCGGCGCCGAACTGCTGCACCCGGCGCACGGTGCGCGGGTGATCGTTGGACGAGATGACCACCACCGGCAGTTCCGGCCGCTCGCCGCGCAGCCACACCAGCGACGACAGGCCGCGCGCACCGGGCATCGCCAGATCCAGCAGCACCAGCTCGATCCCCGGATGCGCCTCGAGTGCAGGCGCGAGCGCCGAGGCGCTGGCGACCTCGATCACCTCGAGCGCACCCAGCCCGTCACGCAACGCGTGCAGCACCGCGGCGCGCAGCAGCGGATGATCGTCGGCGACCAGGATCGTCGGAGTCGTCATGCCGACAGTCTGGCATGGCCGGCGCGGCGCGCGACTGGCATGGTTCTGGCATGCATATCGGCATCTGCCCTTCGAAGCGCGACGTTCCCCTGCGCAGTCCGACCGCCATCGCCGACGTCGTGCCGGGGCCCGCGCGCCGCGGTCGATGGTGCGTGTTGCTGGCCTGGCTGGTCGGCGGCTGGCTCTCGTCCGGCCACGCGCAGACGCCGGAGACGATGCCGCAGCTGAGCCTGGAGATGTACGGGCTCGACGAAGGCCTCTCCCAGCTGACGGTCTCGGCGATGAGCGGCGACGACCAGGGCTTTCTGTGGGTGGCCACCCAGGACGGCCTGAACCGCTTCGACGGCCACCGCTTCCGCACCTACCGCCGCCATGCCGAGCCCGGCGCGCCGGACCCGGGCCTGTCCAGCAGCAGCATCGACAGCCTGGCCTTCGAGCAGGCCCGCGCGCGGATGTGGCTGGGCACCAACGATGCCGGCCTCGAGGTCGTGCACCTGCCCACCTGGACGCACTACCGCCTGGGCCCGGCGCAGGGCCTGTCGCACGTGCGCGTGACCCAGCTGCTGCTCGATCCGTCCGGCGGCGCGTGGCTGGGCACCGAGGCCGGCGTGGACCACGTCGACGCCGAAGTGGCGACCGTGCGCCGGCTCGGCGCGACGGCCGAAGTCGTCGGCCTGGTCTGGTCGGAGGCGCAGCGCGGGGCGGTGGCGCTGGACAGTGCCTGCGGCCTGTGGACGGTGGGTGCGGCCGCGCTGACGCCGCTGCCCGGCCCGCCGGGCGCGCGGCGCTGCATGGCGCTGCAGAGCGGTCCCGAAGGGCTGTGGGTGCTGGCCGACACCGGCCTGCACCGGCTCGACGCCGACGGCCGCCCGACGCGGCACTGGACACTGGCCCCTGCGGACACGGGCACCGTGCCCACGACGATGATCCGGCTCGACGACGGCCGGGTTCTGGTGGGCTTCGGTAATGGCGACGTGCTGTATCTGCGCCCGGGCGAGGCGCGTCTGCACGCGTTGCGGTTCGACCGGCCGCCGACCAGCGCGATCACCCGCTTCCACCAGACCGGCAGCGGGGCCTGGTGGATCGGGACCTACACCTCGGGCCTGTACCGGGTGCGGCCGCTGGCGGCGGTGATCCGCTCCGATGCCGCGGGCACCGGCGCGATGGACGGCTGGCCCAACCACAGCGTGCGCGCGGTGTGGCGTGGCGGCGGCAGCGAGATGCTGATCGGCACCGACAGCGGATTGCGCCGGCGCAGCCGCACCGGTGCGCCGCGGATCGGCGTGCCCGGACTCGACGGCACATCGGTGCGCGCGGTCGTGCCCGCCGCCGACGACGGCTGGTGGATCGGCACGCTGTCGGGGCTGTGGCGGCTGCACGGCGATGGCCGCCTGGCCCGGATCGACGGCCTGCGCGACCCGCGCATCGACGCCCTGCTGCGCGTCGACGGCACCCTGTGGGTGGGCACGCGCGGTGGACTCGAACGCCTGCATGCCGATCGCGTCGTCTCCGATCCGGCGCTCGCGCCGCTGGCCGGCGACATGATCACCACCCTGGTGCGGGATCTCGACGGCAGCCTGCTGATCGGCAGCAACACCCGCGGCCTGTGGCGTCTGGACGCCGGCCGCCTGGCCCGCATCGAGCCCGGCGGTGCCGGGCTGTACGCCTCGGTGTGGGCACTGCATCCGGACGCGGACGCGATCTGGGCCGGCACCTTCGGCGCGGGCCTGTACCGCATCGACCGCGCCACCGGAGCCTCCACCGCCTTGAGCGAGCGCGACGGGCTGACCAACAACGTGGTCTACCGCATCCTGCCCGACGCGATGGACCGCCTGTGGGTCAGCACCAATCTCGGGCTCAGCGTCTTCGATCCGGCCAGCGGCATCGTGCAGAACATCGGCCGGCGCGACGGCCTGCGCAACCAGGAGTTCAACAGCGGCGCGGGGTTCGCCGATCCCGGCGGGCTGCTGTATTTCGGCGGCACCCAGGGCCTGGACGCGATCGCGCCGCTGCAACTGCCCCGGCGCAGTGCCCCCGCGCGTCCGGTGCTCACCGCGCTGCAGCTGCTGAGCCGCGCCAGCGACGACGATGCCCGCAGCACCCGCGAGATCGACATCGTCTACGCGCCCTCGATCACGCTCGACAGCAAGGACAGCGTGTTCACGATCGGCATGACCGCGATCGATTTCCTCGCACCGGCCGCGGCCCAGCTGCGCTACCGCGTGCACGGCCTGCACGGCGGCTGGATCTATCCGCACCAGGCGCGCACCGAGATCTCGCTCAATCATCTGCCGGCCGGGCGCTACACGCTCGAGGTCCAGGCTGCGGGCCGTGACGGCGAGTTCGGAGCCTCGCGCACGCTCACCCTCGACATGCCCCCGCCGCCGTGGCGGCATCCGTTGGCCTATGCGCTCTACGCACTGCTCGGAGTGCTCGCGCTGGCGGTGGCGGTGATGCGCACGCGCCGTGCGGTGCGGCGCGAGCGCGAGCAGGTCGAGCTGCTCAACCGCACCGTCGCCGAGCGCACCGCCCAGCTCGAGCAGGCCAACCGGCAGCTGCAGCAGAGCAACATCCAGCTCGACGCGGCCAACCGGCTCGACCCGCTGACCCATGTCGCCAACCGGCGCGAACTACAGGACTGGCTGACGCGCGAATCCGCGCGCGTGGGAAGCACCGGCGCCGACACCCTGCTGTTCTTCATGCTCGACATCGACGCGTTCAAGCGCGTCAACGACGGTCACGGCCACCAGGCCGGCGACGAGGTGCTGGTGCAGTTCGCCCAGCGCCTGCGCGCGCTGTGCCGCGAGGGCGACCTGCTGGTGCGCTGGGGCGGCGAGGAATTCGTGCTGGTCACCCGGCTCGGCGACGCCGATGCCGCCGCGCGGCTGGCCGAACGCATCCGCGCGGCGATCGCGGTGGACCCGATGGTGCTGAGCCACGGCGCGGCGCTGTCGATCACCTGCTCGATCGGTTTCGCGCCGTGGCCGTTCTCGGCCGCGTGGCCGGCGCTCGGCGACTGGCAGCAGACCAGCGCCCTCGCCGACCGCTGTCTCTACGCGGCGAAGGCCGCGGGCCGCAATGCCTGGGTGGGTGTGGTGCCCGGCCGTGCGCCCGACCGCCGGCACCTACAGGCCCTGCTCGCCGGGGCCGATCCGTACACGCTCGGCAGCAGCGTGCGGGTGCTGCATTCCGGCCGCGAGGCGCCGGTGTTCGGCCTCTGAAGCGGCGCTAGAGCCGGTCGAGCCGGATGCGGTTGGCGAACAGCGAGAACGCGAGCATGCCGGCCACGCTGCCGGCGTGGGCCAGCCACGGCGGCAGCCAGCGCGGCGGCGCGATCACCCCGGCCTCGAACATCGGCGCGAAGCGCTGCACGTCCTCGAGCGTCATCTTGCCGGCGAACAGCCGGCGGCAGCGCGGCAGCGCGCGCTGGGCCAGCGACTGGCGGAAGAAGGTGTGCACCTCGATGAGCCCGCGCAGGTAGACCGCGTCCTTGGTGAACGCGTGGCCGCCGCCGAGCGGGGCGCCGCGGAACACGCGCTGGGCCGAGGCGAAACTCTCGGCGGCGGTCTGGCCGGCGTGGTGGAACACGTCGAACACCTCGAGAAAATCGGCGCCGTCGAGGGCGTGCGCAATGGCCTCGGTGCGCAGGCTGATGCGCTTCATCCGATGGATGTCGATCTGCCCGGTGATCTGCTCGGCCAGCACCGCCAGACCTTCCTGGGTGCAGGTGGTGCGTGGCGACGCCATCGCCAGACTCGGCAGCTGCGGCTGCTCGCGGCCGTTGAGGGCGGTGAGCGAATGCACGAAGGCCTCGTGCTGGAGCAGCTGGCCGCGGTCGTGGATCGAGTAGCGCGCATCGGCGCGCAGGCGCAACCGGAACGCGCCGGCCGCGGCCTTGGCGATCATGTCGGCGTCGAGTTCGACCGCGATCACGCGTTCGCCGAAGAAGCGGTCGAGATCGTCCTGCAGCGCCGCCTGCAGCGTCGGCGCGTCGATGTCGGCCTCGGCGAGCAGGCCCGGGTCGAGCGCATCGGCGATGCGGATGAAATGCCGCGCCGCGTCGCAGGTGGTCGCCGCGCTGCCGGGCACCGGCACGTCGGGGCGCCCGTAAAGCGCGATCGAATGCGCAGTCACCGCCGGCGTGCCGAGCGCTTCGAGCAGGCGCGCGGCGGTGTCCCAGGCCCGGGTGGAGTCGAGCAGGTAGGCGCCGAGCGGATGCGCCGGATCGGCGGCGGCAGCGATCGCGGCCAGTTCGCGCCGCGCGTCGGTGAAGTCGAGCGCGGGATAGCTCACCTCGGGCAGCACCCGGCGCCCCTGCGCGAACGCGGTGAGAAAGCGCTGCTGCACGGCGGGCGACCAGCTGGCGAGGCTCAACAGCCGGATGCCGCGCGCGGCGGCTACCATCCGCGCGTCCAGCGCGGCGTGGTGGGCGATGTCGTCGGCCATCGGTCGACTCCCGGGCGGAGCGCCCACGCTAGCCGATCGGCGCACACGCCTCCATCGCGGGCGCCGGGTCGGCATCCCGTCGGGCGCGATGCCCCATGCGGCAGCGGCCTCGGCCGCGACCGGAAGTCCTGATTCCGCCGGTCCGCGTGCGCACGCGGGCGCGCTCCGACAGGGTGCGCTTGCGGCCCGGGGCCGGGCTCGCGTCGAACGCGATGCCCGGCGGTGGCCCGCCGGCCACGACGTTCAGCTGTCGCGGGTCCAGTCCGAACCGCGACGCGCGGGCTTGAGGCCGGGGCGGCCGCCGGACTTCGGCGCCGCGCGCCCGCCCGGCTTGCCGGGCGCCGGCGCGGTTTCGGCCTTGTGCGCCATGCGGTGGGCGCGCTGCCCGGCGGCGCCCGCCAGCTCGTCGCGCAGTTTCAGGTAGCTCGCCACGCGACCGGCCGACAGCACGCCGGCCTCGACCGCCGCGCGCACCGCGCAGCCCGGCTCGGCACCGTGGGTGCAATCGCGGAAGCGGCACTTGGCCGCGATCGCCTCGACATCGGCGAAGCCGCCTTCGCCCAGGTCTTCCTCGCCGGTCGGCTTGAGTTCGCGCATGCCGGGCGTGTCGATCAGGCAGGCGCCCGAAGGCAGCGGAACCAGGGCGCGATGGGTGGTCGTGTGCCGGCCACGGTCGTCGGTGGCGCGCACCGCCGCGGTCTTCATGCGCTCGATGCCGAGCAGGCTGTTGGTCAGCGTGGACTTGCCCGCGCCCGAACTGCCGACCAGCACCGCGGTCATGCCCGGCCCGAGCCAGCGGTGCAGGCCCTGCACGCTGGCGGGCTCGCGCGCGTTGACCGGCACCACGGCGACGCCCTGCCCGGCGATCTCGGTCAGCGCCGCGACCGCCGCGGCGATGTCCGCCTCGGGCTTGTCGGCCTTGGTCAGCACGATGACCGGCGTGCCGCCGCCCTGCACCAGCAGCAGGTAGCGCTCGATGCGGCGCGGATTGAAGTCGGCGTCGAGCCCGCAGACCACGAGCACGGTGTCGATGTTGGCCGCGATCAACTGCTGCTTGTAATGCTCGCCCGCGGCGGCGCGCTTGATCGCGCTGCGCCGGGGCAGCATGACGACGATCCGCTTGCCGTCCTCGACCAGCACCCAGTCGCCGACCGCGGCACGGTCTTCCGGTGCCATGGTGCCTTTGCGGTAGCCGCTGCGGCGCAGCCATTCGGGCGGTGATTCGACCGCGAGCGCCTCGCCCGGCGCGGCGGCCACCAGATAGCCGGAGCGGTGCTGCTCGACCACGCGCATCGGCTGCGCCTGCGGGTGTGCGGCCATCGTCTCGGCCCAGGCCCCCGATGGCGGACCGTCGAAGGGCCAGCCGATCGCACGCAGGGCGGGCGCGGTGGGGGTCAAGCGATGCGGCGGACGGTCGACATGGCGCGGATTCTAAGGGGGAAGCCCCGCGCGAGCGCGCGCAAGGACGGCGACACGCCGCGGCGCTAGCGGAAATCCCTACGTGCCGCCGCCTGCGGACAGGCCGATGGACGCCGTCGCTGCGGCCCATGCGCGCGGCTTTTCGGCTAGAGTCCGGCGACATTCCCCGCGCCGAGCGCCCCGATGTCCGCCCCCCTCAAAACCCGTGAACGCCTGTCCGAAGTCCGCTACGAGATCCGCGGCGAACTGGCGCGGCGCGCGCGGGATCTCGAGGCGCAGGGGCGCACACTGATCAAGCTCAACATCGGCAACCCCGGCGCGTTCGGCTTCCGCGCCCCCGAGCATCTGCAGCGCGCCATCGCCGACCACATCCACGCCACCGACCCCTACACCCACCAGCAGGGCCTGCCGGTGGCGCGCGAAGTCATCGCCGCGCATCACGCCGCGCGCGGTGCGCAGGCCGTGTCGGCCGAGCGCGTGTTCGTCGGCAACGGCGTCAGCGAACTCATCGACATCGCGCTGCGTGCGCTGCTCAATCCCGGCGACGAAGTGCTGGTGCCCTCGCCGGACTATCCGCTGTGGTCGGCGGCGACGATCCTCAACGACGTCCGCCCGGTGGTCTACCAGTGCAAGGCCGAGAACGGCTTCCTGCCGGACCCCGATGCGCTCGAAGCGCTGGTCTCGCCGCGTACGCGCGCGATCGTGCTGATCAACCCGAACAATCCGACCGGCGCCGTGTATCCGCGCGCACTGCTCGAGCGCATCGTCGCGATCGCCGCCAAGCACGAGCTGCTGCTGCTGTGCGACGAGATCTACGACGGCATCACCTACGACGATGCGCCGTTCGAGCCGATCGCGCCGCTCGCCGGTGACGTGCCCTGCGTGTCGTTCGGCGGCCTGTCCAAGGTGCACCGCGCCTGCGGCTGGCGCGTGGGCTGGGCCGTGCTGTCGGGCAGCGAGCCGCGCAGCCGCGAGTTCCGCAACGCGATGGATCTGCTCGGTGCGCTGCGCCTGTGTGCGAACGTGCCGGGCCAGTTCGCGATCGAGGCCGCGCTGACCGGCGTCGATACGATCACGCCGCTGTGCCAGCCCGGCGGCCGCCTCTACGAGGCGCGGCGCGCGGTGGTCGAGGCCTGCGCGGCGAGCCGTTATCTCACCCTCAACACGCCGGCGGGCGCGCTCTATGCCTTCCCCGGTATCGCCGAGGCATTCGCCACCGGCTTCGACGACCATGCGTTCGCACTGGACCTGATGGAAAGCGAGGGCGTGCTGGTGGTGCCCGGCAACAGCTTCAACGTGCCCTACCGCAACCACTTCCGGGTGACCCTGCTGCCCGAGCCGGCGCAGCTGCGCGAGGTCTTCGCGCGGATCGAGCGGGTGCTCGAGCGGCGCATCGACGAGGCACGCAAGGTGGTGCCGTTGACACCGCGCCAGGCGCGTGCCGGGCGATGATCGCGCGCTATCTCGCGCTCGGCGACAGCTACACCATCGGCGAAGGCATCGCGCCCGAGGACCGCTGGCCGGTGCGCCTGGCCGATGCGCTGCGCAGCGAGGGCGTCGCGATCGACGCACCGCGGATCGTCGCGACCACCGGCTGGACCACCGACGAACTCGACGCGGCGATCGACGCGGCGGCATTGCGGCCTCCGTTCGATCTGGTGAGCCTGCTGATCGGCGTCAACGACCAGTACCGCGGCCGTGACGTCACCCTGTACGCGCCGGCATTCGAGGCGCTGCTCACGCGCGCGATCGGCTTCGCCGCTGGCGATGCCGCGCGCGTGTTCGTGCTCGCGATTCCGGATTGGGGCGTGACCCCGTTCGGCGCGCATTCGGGTCGCGACACGGCCGCGATCGCGCGCGAGCTCGATGCCTACAACGCCGCGGCCGCATCCATCTGCGCTGCCCGCGGCGTCGCGTTCGTCGACATCGCCCCGGTCAGCCGCGCACGCGGCGGTGATGCTGAGATGCTCGCCGATGACGGCCTGCACCCCTCGGCCGCGCTGCATGCGGCGTGGATGCAACTGGCGTTGCCGGTGGCCCGCGCCGTATTGTCTCGGACATGACCACGACGACCCATGACGCCACCCCGCTGTCGACCGCTCCGTTTGCGCGCGAGGACGCGCGCAGCATCGCGCGTGCGTTTCTGCCCAGGCACGTGCTCGGCAACCGCTACGACTACTACTACACGCTGACCAAGCTGCGCACCGATCCGCTGTATCCCGGGGTGCTGCAGGCGCTGCGCCCGACCACGGCGCCGGTGCTCGACCTGGGCTGTGGACTCGGCCTGCTCGCGCACGCGCTGCGTGCCGACGGCCAGGCGCTGCCGTTCTACGGCGTCGACATCGACGCGGCCAAGATCCGCCGTGGGCGCGAGGTGGCGGCGCGCACGGGCCTGGCCGACGTGCGCTTCGACGTGCTCGATCTCGGCGCCGGCATGCCCGAGCACCGTGGCAGCGTGGCCATTCTCGACGTGCTGCAGTATCTGACGCCCGACCGTCAGCGCGAACTGCTCGACACCGTGATCGCGATGCTCACGCCCGGCGCGCGCCTGGTGATCCGCAGCGGCCTGGCCGACGACTCGTCGCGCAGCCGCACCACCCGCATCACCGATCGCCTGGCGAATCTCGCCGGCTGGATGCAGGAGCGCGCCAAGTGCTATCCCACCGCCGACGGCCTGCGCTCGCAACTCGAGGGCGCCGGTCTGCGGACGACGCTGCGCCCGCTCTACGGCGACACGCCGTTCAACAACTGGCTGATCGTGGGCGAACGCACATGACCGCCCGCGACGGCCTGCCCGACGCGCCGATGCTGGCGCTGGACGATCCGTCGTGGACGACCCTCACCTGCGCCACCGGCAGCGCGCGCGGCATTCCCGCGTTGCTGGCCCAGCTCGACGGCGCGCGCGAAGACGGCTGGCACAGCGAGCCCTGGCGCTCGCTGTGGGCGGCGCTGTGCGACGAGGGCCGCGTGCACTCCGCCTCCTTCGCCGCCGTGCCGCACATCGTCGCGGCGCTGGCCGAGGCCCCGGAGCGGGCGACGCCCAGCCACTTCGTGCTGCCTGCGAGCATCGAACTCGGCCGTGCGCTGCATGATGCGGATATTCCCGATGCGCTGATCGACGGCTACGTCACCGCGCTCGCGCGCCTGCCGCTGCTCGCCGGCCTGGTCGCCACACCGGACTGGAGCGAGACCCTGTGCGCTGCGGCGCTGGCCGCAACGGCCGCGGCCACGGGCCAGCACGCGCTGGCCGAGCTGCTGCTCGAAGCCGACGACGTGCCGGCGGTGCTGGCGCATCTGCGCACCGTCTGAGGCGTCGACGCGGGCGCGGGCGCGCGACCGAGCCCGGCCGAATCCGCGGTTGCAGCGCGCTCCGACGGTCGCGATGGCGATGCGCAACACGGTGGTTCCGTTGTCTGCCGGAGCGGCGTCGGTCGCGAATGTCGCGGAACCTGAGGTCTGCACCCGCAGCGCGCACGCGCGCCTGCGCTTGCTAGACAACGCCCCTCGGCGAGGCCTGGCTCTGGCCCCGTCGTGCCCGGCATCGGCCACCGTCGCCGCGCGTCCGCTGGTCTGCCGGCTCCAAGGCACGCGAGCGCCTGCAAGTTGTCTGCAGTAAGCGCGGCCCTGCCTCGGCCGCGCTGCAGGCACGGCCCCGCGACTGCCACTCGTGCTTCCAGCGCCATCGGCATCGGGCTCGCAATGCGCCCGGGTTCGCAGGCCGGCGCAGGTGCACCGCATGCGCGCATAGGCCGTGGGTCAGCTGGCGGCGTCCACGGGCAGGACCGCGCGCAACCCCTTCGCGCGTAGACGGGCGAGCACACCGTCGAGCATGGCGACGTTGTGGCCGTGCTTCGCGCCTTCGTGCAGCAGCACGATCGCCCCCGGCCCGAGGTCGGCGTCGATCCGCGCGACGACCCGGTCCACATCCGCTTCCACCGCGTCGAAGCCGCGCGCGCTCCAGCCCACACGTGCCAGCCCGGCGTCGCGCAGCGGCGCATGCACGAAGGGATTGGTGTGACCGACGACCGAGCGGAACCACACCGGCGCACGTCCGGCGATCCGCGTGAGCGTGGCCTGGGCCTCGTCGATCTCGCGCCGCATCCGCTTCGGGCCCAGTGCCCAGAAGCGCGCCTGCGGGTGGGTGTGCGAGTGATTGCCGATGCCGTGCCCACGCGCGACGATCTCGCGCACGAGTTCAGGCCGCGCTTCGGCGCGCGCGCCGACGAGAAAGAACGTCGCCTTGGCGCCGTGCGCATCGAGCAGGTCCAGCACCGCGCGCGTGTCCTCGGACGGGCCGTCGTCGATGGTCAACCACACCCCGTCGCCCGGCAGCCGTGTCAGCACCGGCCCGAACAGCCGCGACGACGGCGCGAGCACGCCCCACAGGCACAGCGCATGACTGGCCAGCAGCAGCGGCAGTCCGACCTGCCAGCCCAGCCGCCACCACAGCCATGCGATCACCAGCTGCGAGGCGATCAGCAGCGGTAACCAGAGGTGCGGATGGCGGGGCGGACGATGCGACGACATGGCGCGCATGATGCCATCGCCTGGCATGCCGGCTTGCCGACGCGTGCGTGCCTTCAGCCTCCGGCCGCGGCTTGGCGCCGCCTCGCCCTGCAAAGACGAATCCGGTTTGATCGATTGCGCCTGCCTTTCGTCTGTTTTGCTCCAGTTCCAGCTCTAGCTCTAGCTCTAGCTCTAGCTTTAGCTTCGGCTTCGGCTTTGGCGTTTGATCTTCGAGCCGTAAAGCGAGCCGAGCACCGCAGCCTGACGCGGCCGAAGAGCAGCCCATGTCTGAGCGAAGCGAGTTTGGGCTGCGGAACCGTAAAGGTCCCAATGTGCCGCGTCAGGCGAGGAGCGGAGGGGACCGGCGCGGCGCAGCCGCGTCGGCTCGCGTCCGGCGATGGCGGTTTGACTCGCACCTTCGGCACTCGCCCTTCGGGCCGGCTTCGCCGTTCGCCAGCGCATCGGCGCTGTCGTGCTTACTTTTGACAAGACAAAAGTAAGCCGCGCGAACAGCGCGGAAGCTCTGTTCTT
>VFQP010001056.1_pt1 | contig 41101 bp, 42 predicted proteins | sample 3512351 | NCBI WGS metagenome assembly VFQP01 (sample SAMN10412372, study PRJNA504923) | tailings metagenome | isolation source: Relicate 1 Philex TSF1 revegetated site | place: Philippines: Tuba, Benguet | collected 2017-08-29
CATCTTGGTACCCTGCGCAATATGCGGATATTGATTTATACATCAACCATATGGAACATAAAATACCTAAAACACGCCATGAAGAGCGTTTGTTAGGATTATTGAAAGATAAAAATACACGCCCATCCGCAATCGAGATTGTTTCTATAGCCTTTAAAAAAAATCTGTCGCAGGAAGATAGGATCTATTTAAATCTTTTACTCGATCCTATGTTTCGAACACATGCCAAATTGATAATCGATAAACGTGACGTAACATATGATGATTTATTGCCTGAAGAGCAAGATATCCTTATAGATTATTATTTACATATGATTGTGCCCTTGAATGCATTTGGCGAACGAATTCAAAGCCCTCATGTTTCGCTTTCCCTTTTATCCCCTCGCAATTTAATGTCATCGCTCACATTATTAGGGAGTACAGAGGCAACTATAGATAGTCATCAGTTAAAGAAAGATACAACCCAGCTTTTAATATCCCAGGCTTGTGATGAGATTTTAGCGTGTTACCCCGGAATAAAAAGTGCGTGTGATTTAATGAAAAAACAGGGTATTGATCTTGCAGCATCAGAGCCGTATATCTTTTATTTAGAGAAAAATAAGCATTTGCTGATGTTTCATCTGATTAGATATTTCTATCGGACTAGACAAATATTTAGTGAGCAAGAGCTAAAAAAGCTTGTGTCAACGCTTAAAGAGGAGCTGCATGCACAACGTGCAAAGAGTTTAAGAAGTTTGGTCCTAGTTATCGAACAATGCGAGGTTATAGACATCTTGGATACCTCACCCAGAGATAGTCTCAGCAGCATAAAAGGGTAATGTCATCTGTTGAATGGCGCCAACGCACCTTTTTAAACGATTCAAATGTATTTGTTCTCATTTAAAAGAGAAAAAATTCCCGAAAACATGCAATATGATGTATAATTAGCCTCTATTTTTGTCAAATCTCGTTGGCATTCTGTCAAAAAATAGAAGCGTTTGTGACTTAATGGGGTAAAAATTAAATACCATGAATCTTGATAAACAATATGATGTTATTGTGATTGGTGCTGGTCATGCCGGTACGGAAGCTGCCTTGGCTGCTGCGCGGTTGGGGGCACAAACATTACTGTTGACACATAACCTCGACTTACTTGGGCAAATGTCATGTAATCCAGCTATTGGTGGTATTGGTAAAGGACATTTGGTCAAAGAAATTGATGCCTTAGATGGTGCTATGGCGCGTGCTGCGGATTTGGCGGGTATTCAATTTCGTATACTTAATGCCTCAAAAGGTCCTGCTGTGCGGGCCACCCGCGCGCAAGCGGATAGGGTGCTGTACCGACAAGCCATTAGACATATTCTCCAAACACAAGAAAATTTAACCTTGTTTCAACAAGCCGTGGAAGATGTGTTAATTGAAGGCGACCGCGTGGTTGGCGTGGTTACGCAGATTGGTCTGCGTTTGCGCGCTAAAGCCATTGTATTGACGGCGGGTACTTTTTTGGGTGGAAAAATCCATGTCGGTATGAATCAATATGCCGGTGGTCGAGCTGGTGATCCACCATCAGTTAGCTTGGCTTCTCGTTTGCGAGAATTGAGCTTGCCCGTAGGCCGCTTGAAGACAGGTACACCACCACGTATCGATGGCAAAACTTTAGATTATTCTCAAATGGTGGTACAACCTGGCGACACCCCAGTTCCAGTTTTTTCATATCTTGGACAAAGCACAGATCATCCTCAACAAGTTCCTTGTTATATCACTCATACTACGGAAAAAACGCAAGAAATCATTCGTCAAAATTTGCATCAATCGCCTATGTATGCAGGGGTGATTGAGGGGACTGGACCGAGATACTGTCCTTCTATCGAAGATAAAGCGGTTCGTTTTGCTGATAAATTGTCACATCAAATTTTTGTTGAGCCAGAGGGATTAACAACACAAGAAATCTATCCAAATGGAATTTCCACCAGTTTGCCATTTGAAGTTCAAGTACAATTTGTGCGCACGATAAAAGGGTTTGAAAACGCACACATCACACGCCCCGGATATGCGATTGAATATGATTATTTTGATCCGCGAGGCCTAACACCATTCTTGCAAACTAAAACATTTGTAAATTTATTTTTTGCCGGTCAAATCAATGGTACAACAGGATATGAAGAGGCCGCGGCTCAGGGACTGATTGCCGGTATGAATGCCGCATTATTTGTCAAAGAGCAGGAGATGTGGTCGCCCAGAAGAGATGAAGCGTATATGGGCGTATTGATTGATGATTTAATTACTTTAGGAACACAGGAACCTTATCGCATGTTTACTTCTCGTGCTGAATATCGTTTGATTTTACGTGAAGATAATGCTGATTTGCGCTTAACTGAAAAAGGTCGTGCTTTAGGTTTAATTGGTGAGGCGCGATGGCGATCATTTGCAGAGAAGCAAGAGACGCTTGAGCGAATGAATACGAAACTCAAAGACACCTGGGTTCGTGTGGCTCATAATGATACCTTGGTTGGCATTTTAGATGTTCCGATGACGCATGATACCCGTGCAACAGACTTATTAAAGCGCCCAGAAATTCGTTTTGAGCATTTACAAAAGCTAAGCGATTTAGCAATACCAGACGTCCCAACCTCTGTGGCTGAACAAATAGAAATTCAGCATAAATACCAGGGTTATATTGATAGGCAATATCAAGACATTGAACGTTTGCGAAAGCACGAGGAGACACAAATTCCAAGAGATTTTAATTACCAGGGTATTTCCGGCTTATCTTCTGAAGTGATACAAAAATTACAACATATTCGTCCAAGTACGCTAGGCCAAGCCGGACGGATATCGGGCGTTACACCAGCCGCGTTGTCTTTGCTATTAATTCAATTAAAAAAACATAGACTACTGGAAGCCTGATTTCTATCACTCAGGGGTTATTGGAGCTATTTATATCCCAGCTGTTTTAGCTGGGAAGTTAAACCCTTTTTCAAGCTAGACGCATAGACTGCATTTATTTTAGGATCAAGTCATTCTTGCATCATTAAGCAGACAACACCTGGATTCATATGGACGCAATAAAACATCAACTATCAGAACAATTAAAAACGCTTCCCATCACAGCATCTCTAGATCATTTAGATGTGTTGACAGACCACTTAGCCGTCTATCTCACCCTACTCCATAAGTGGAATCAAACGTATAATTTGACAGCGGTGCGCGATATTCAAGCCATGGTTGGTCGACATGTGTTGGATAGTTTAGCCATTTTGCCTTGGATAGCCGGTCGTCGTGTTTTAGATGTGGGGACGGGAGCAGGCTTGCCAGGAATTCCTTTAGCGTTGGTTCATACCAATATGACATTTGTGTTACTAGATAGTAATGGAAAAAAAACGCGCTTTTTACAAGAAGTTAAACGACAATTACAATTGGACCATGTAGAAGTGATACAATCTCGAGTTGAGGACTATCAACCCGATTTGGGTTTTGATACAGTAGTCTCTCGAGCATTCTCCAGTATTCAGGAGATGATAAATGGTACTCAGCATCTGCTAAAACCGCATGGAATATGGCTAGCCATGAAAGGTGCTTCTCCGCTTGATGAGCTGCGTGAGATTCATTTTCCTTATCGCCTTGAAGCGTATCATGTTCCAACTGTTGAAGGTGAACGCTGCTGTGCCATCATAACGAAGGATGTAACATGACAAAAGTGATAAGCATCGCCAACCAAAAAGGGGGGGTGGGGAAAACAACTACGGCAATTAATCTCTCTGCTTCATTGGCTTTGAATCAATATAATGTATTGCTGATTGACTTGGATCCCCAGGGCAATGCAACAACCGGGATTGGCATTGATAAAAATACATTGGTTTATTCTTCTAACGATGTTTTGTTAAAAAATTGCTCGGTTAAACAAGCCTGTGTGCGTGTTTCCGTTGGATTTGATATGCTACCGGCAAATGGTGACTTAACGGTCGCCGAAGTTCAACTCATGCATCAAGAGCGGCGTGAAACGATTTTAAAAGACGCTTTAGTTTCTTCTCATTCAGAATATGATTTTATTTTAATCGACTGTCCGCCAACACTGAACACGCTCACATTAAATGCGTTGGTTGCATCTGATTCAGTGCTGATTCCTATGCAATGTGAATATTATGCATTAGAAGGGTTGGCCGCATTGCTGAGTACCATCACGCAAGTCAGTGAGTCGGTGAATCCTCGTTTGCAGGTTGAAGGCGTTTTACGGACCATGTATGATCCGCGTAATCGTTTATGTGCTGATGTTTCAAAGCAACTATTAGAACATTTTCAAGATAAAGTATATCGAACGGTTATTCCAAGGACTGTGCGCTTGGCGGAAGCACCTAGCCATGGCTTGGCGGCTATTCAATACGACAAAACCTCCACGGGAGCCTCTGCATATATGGTCCTGGCCTCCGAAGTCCTCAATCGAAATAAATCCTTGTTCAAGCAAGCGGAGCCTGTATGAGTGTCAAACGTCCCGGTGGTTTAGGTCGTAATTTATCAGCCCTATTAGGTCAGTCATCAAATCAACCAAGCTCGCTCACACCAATTGATCAACAATCTGAACGAGTCACTTGCGCCATCCATTCTTTGCAGCCGGGGAAATATCAACCTAGAAGTGATTTTGATGAATCAACATTAACCGAGCTGGCTGAATCGATTCGTAAACAGGGTTTAATGCAACCACTGGTGGTGCGTGAAATAGCCGCTGGACAGTATGAAATTATTGCAGGAGAGCGCCGGTGGCGTGCCTGTCAACAAATTGGTCTGACGGAAGTACCTGTCATTGTTCGCCAAGTTGATGATGAAACTGCTATCGCTATGGCCTTGGTGGAAAACTTACAACGCGAAGAATTGAATGTGATGGATCAAGCTAGAGCTATTCATCGCTTAATCGATGAGTTCGGCCTGACACATACACAAATCTCGACACTATTAAGCAAATCAAGAACGGCAATCAGTAATTGTCTGCGGTTGTTAAATTTGACGCCGGAAGTTAGGCGTTTGTTGGAGCATGGTGATTTGGATATGGGGCACGCGAGGGCACTGCTGGCTTTAGAGCCAATAGAACAAGCAAGTGCCGCTCAGCTAATTGTTGCCAAAGGGCTTTCTGTTCGTGAAACAGAAGCGATGGTTGCTCGGATAAAAGCGGGTACGCTAGCTTCTCCTGCTAAAGAGGCAACATTCGTGCCGCCATTGTTATCGGAACAGGTGAATGCCCTATCTCGTCTTTTAAAGACTCAAGTGAAGCTTAAGCATCGTACAACCGGAAAAGGTGTCTTGATGATTCATTATCAAGATATACAAACATTGGAATCAATGTTAGCGTGGATGAAAACTGAGTAAAGAGTCGAATCATGTCTAGAGTGAAAGGCTTTCGTGCAGAAAAACAGGTACAAGATTATTTAATTCAGCAGGGATTGATCTGGCGGTGCAGCAATTATCAATGTCGTCTTGGAGAGATTGATCTAATTATGCAAGATGGCGTTTATTTGGTCTTTGTCGAAGTACGCGTTCGGCGCTCTAATGCATTTGGTCATGCCTTAGAAACCGTTAATATGACAAAACAACAAAAAATAATTAAAACAGCCCTTTGGTATTTAAAAGCTAATCATCTGCACGAACGGCATCCCATTCGATTTGATGTGGTGGGGTTACAGGGCGATCCTCAAACGCTCACCTGGATTAAAAACGCCTTTGGTGGTTGAAATGAAAACAATAGAAGATAATGTTCAACAACAGTTTGGCTTGCATATTGAGAGCATGATTACAGCCGCAGACACACTAACAGAAGTGATTGCTAAAGCTAGTCAGCGTTTGGTAGACAGTCTTTTGAATGATGGTAAAATATTAGTCGGTGGCAAGGGCGCATCTTGTGCAAACGCCTTACATTTTTCTAACGCATTACTCAATCGTTATGATGTAGAGCGGCCATCGTTGCCAGCCATTCATCTCACCGGTCATATTGGTTTAGCTGTTGGTGGCGCTCATGATGCCAGCTATGAGCAAGCTCTTTCGCGACAAATTTTAGCCTTAGGTCAACCCGAGGATATACTTGTTCTTTTAACAACAGATGGTCATGGCAGTAGCTTGGTGCATGCGTTGGACGCAGCACACGAGCGGGGTGTGATCGTGATTGCCTTAACAGGCCAAGATGGTGGTCTATTAGCGTCTCATTTAAATCAAAATGATATAGAGATTCGTGTTCAACAGTATCATCCAGCACGAATTAGAGAAGTTCATTTGTTCATTTTGCATTGTTTTTGTCAAGTCATTGAATATGCCCTATTTGGCCACGAAGGAGATGGGGAATGAACGTAAAATCTCTATCGAAATTACTTAGCTTGGTATCGATTTGCATCTTATTGACTTCATGTATCAGTGATGTTTGGACTGGCGCTAACTTGGTTTATGACAGACATAATATTTATATAAAGGTCAATGATTTTCAATTGGCAGCAAGTATCAGCCGAACCCTATATCGAGATAAAATATTTAAACGATCTGACTGCTCGATTGAAATTGCCGTGTTTAATCTTGACGTATTAATGGTTGGGCATGTGCCAACACAAGCACTACGCGAAGAAGCTGAAGCAAGAATTCGCGCTATTCCAGGAATCAAGCGATTCTACAATCAACTGGAATTGTCTCATGATAGCGAAAATCCTGTGTTGGACAGTTGGATTACGACAACCATTCGAGGACAAATTTTAGCAGATTCATCCATTGATCCTCATCACTTTAAAATCGTTACTTCTGATCAGATCGTTTACATTATGGGTAGTGCCATGCCTGAGCAAGCAAATAAAGTGATTGATTATGCGAGACGCTGTCGCGGGGTTGTGCGTGTGGTGAAGTTGTTAAAGTATTATCATTTAAGTGACAAGCCCTAGCCCACTAAAAAGAGGCGGATTAGAGCTCTAAACGCCACTAGCCTAGAGTTTTTTCCCCATATTGACAAAGAAAAAGGCCTGAGCATGTGTCAGGCCTTTAATGAAGCTTCCCAACCAGGAAGTGGCTAACCTGATGTGGATAATCATACTTTAGCAGTGGTTTCGCTTTATAGCTATCATTTCTTAAAAATTATTTTTACTCAAGTGAATTTTAGTGAAAAATAAGCATATTAATAGAACATATCATTAAAATGACGCTCAAAATAAGTTTTCGTGTCTTGGCCTTTGTTGTGATCGCATAGCGTGCTGCAATATTTGCACATAAAATACTGCTTAGAGAAATCATTAGTGCCGCCGGCCAATAAATATATCCAACGGTTCCCCATGGCATATGTTGCGATGTATCAGTCCACCCAGAAACACTGAGCATCAATGTTCCCAGTATCGAGATAGGTACCCCACAAAGTGCCGCTGTTCCCGATGCTTCATTCATAGAAAATCTCAAAAAGAGAAAAAATGGAACAATTAGAAGCCCGCCACCTATACCTAACAAGGTTGATAAAATACCTATAACGCATGAGACCAAAATGATTAGAGCCAAAACCGATGAAGGTTTTAGGTAGTGGTTTGATGAATGGCGTTGAGGCAAAAAAAGATACATTGTAACAAGTAGTAAAAAAACAGCGAACAACCGACTTAAAGTGTTGCTGGAAACATGGTTGTTGATGCTCGTACCTAAAACCATGCCTAAGCATAATCCCGGAAAAAATTTTAAAAAAACAGATCGTACAACAAACCCTCGTTGGTGATAAGTCAATGCTGAAGATGATGATGTGCAAATTATCGCAGCTAATGAAGTCCCTGTTGCAATATGCATCACCATATTGTCAGGGAAAAGATGCATGTGTTGAAACCATAAAAGCAATGCCGGAACCACAATAATTCCACCGCCAATACCCAATAATCCGGATAGTAAGCCCGCAAATATTCCAATCAACACATAGATACTAAAGGCCATTAAATTTTGTCCCAAGAGGAGTCTATTTTCCTAATGGTAACGTTTATTTTGATTTCATGCTAATATGTTTGTACAACGTCTAGACATAATCGCTGATGAAGCTTAGCGCAACAATCAAACCACGTACATTTAAATTAATTATTAGTAGGTGATGAATCATTCATCATCGTAGCGTGATGATTTTCTTTTGCACCTACATGGCATAAATGACATAACTTTTGAGTATGTTTGAGTAAGTAGCAAGCTGTACTCAGGCCAATAAAAATCACAGCAGATAAATCCATCCAGGTATCATCAGTAAAGTCCAGCCTATCATTATGATTTAATTCAGAAATAAAATAGAGCGTTTGCATAACCTGCATCTTTTAATTTTCCGGCATGTTCCATGCGACACGATGGGGTCAGTTCAACAATTTGCTGCATCACGCTCAAAACGCTCTTTGTGCCTCCCTCATTGAAGCAAGGAGCGATGTATTTTTTGATGAGAAGTGTTTCTATGATGATTGACTGAAATATTATGAAACACAAAGATCTATCTATGTACAAAATTGTGCAATCCAAGAATATTCTTATGATTTTTTGAGAAATTTCTTACAAAATGAAGCGCCATTTTCTTCGTGACACATTCTGTAAAAAGGCTATACTGGATGTACAGGGATGACAGGGATTGTCTGACAGGACGTCACTTGCAGGAAGCAAAGCAAAGGATTTGCACCGCTACATGGATTGTAGCTCTTAAGTTGTATATTGGTGTCAGCTGGTTAACGTCCCTTGTTGACCAGCGTCTCCACCATGAACATTCAAATCGTTACTTCAATAAACTACTGACAAAATCCCAATTGACCAATTTCCAAAATGCTTGAATATAGTTTACTCTGGCATTACGATAGTCAATGTAATAGGCATGTTCCCAAACATCACACGTTAATAGAGCAGTATACCCCTCTACCATGGGTGTGTTTGCATTACTTGTGCTAATAATGCTTAGTTTGCCATCCGCATCTTGTACCAGCCATGCCCATCCTGAGCCAAAAGTGGTTGCGGCTGTTTGAGAAAATTGATCTTTAAATTTTTCGAATGATCCAAATGCAGCTTGAATTTTTTCGGACAATTTTCCTGTAGGCTCGCCGCCACCCTGGGGTGATAGACAATGCCAATAGAACGTGTGGTTCCACACTTGAGCCGCATTGTTAAAGACCGCTCCCTTTGCTCCTTTGATAATTTCTTCTAAAGACTGATGAGCAAAAGGTGTATCAACAATTAATTTATTTAAGTTATCAACATAAGTTTGGTGATGTTTACCATAATGATACTCTAAAGTTTCTTTAGAAATATGCGGGGTTAAGCCATCTATTGGATAAGGCAAGGCGGGTAATGTAAATGTCATTCTATTCTCCTTATATATTGAACCAATCAAAAGTTTATCATTTGTTTCAAAAGCGTGATCTGGGCATTGCGACCATGGCGATCTCTTTTTTTGTTGAGGTGGTGAGCCTCACGAAGTATATCATAAGCCTTAGAATCCTTGCTATCTGCTGCAGTTTTCGCCATAATTATGCTTTTCTTTAATGAATCGTGGGTGCGATGTGGATACTATAGAAAATAGTACGATTGAAAAAATTAAGAAACAAATCAGTGATAATCCAATTTTGTTGTATATGAAAGGTACGCCTAAACTACCCCAGTGTGGTTTTTCAGCACGTGCGGTACAATGTATTGAAGCATGCAACGTCCACTTTGCGTCCGTAGATGTCTTAGCAAATCCAGATATCCGTCAGGCGCTACCAGGGTACGCTGACTGGCCTACTTTCCCTCAATTATATGTCAAAGGTGAGTTAATAGGTGGTTCAGATATTATTGCTGAGATGTACACTCAAGGTGAGTTAGAAAAATTACTGGCGTTTGCACGGGTTTAATATAAACTGTTGAATCAATTGTCATATCGTTTTTGGAGAAGATCATGAGTGTATTAGTTGGTCGTAAAGCCCCTGATTTTACAGTGCCTGCGGTGTTAGGTAGTGGTGAAATCGTTGATAAATTTAGTTTGTATGACAGTCTCAAAGGAAAATATGGACTGATATTTTTCTATCCATTGGATTTTACCTTTGTTTGCCCCTCTGAATTAATTGCATTGAATCATCGCTTGCGAGATTTCAAAGATCGTGGTGTAGAAGTTATCGCTGTATCGATTGATTCTCATTACACGCATAATGCTTACCGCAATACCCCAATTGAACAAGGCGGTATTGGTCCAGTTGGTTATACCATGGTTTCCGACATGACTCATAAAATTTGCGAAGCATATGGCGTGGAGCACCCCCTTGCTGGCGTTGCTTTCCGAGGCGCATTTGTCATTGATAAAAATGGTGTGGTTCGTTCACAAATTGTGAATGATTTACCAATCGGACGCAACATCGACGAGATTTTGCGCATTATTGATGCGGTACAGTTTTTTGAAGAAAACGGCGAAGTGTGTCCAGCTGGTTGGCAAAAAGGCCAAGCTGGTATGAAAGCATCACCGCAAGGGGTTGCCGCTTATTTGGCAGAGCATGGAGAGTCTTTATAGACTCTTGGCTTTTAGGTACCTCTCTTGGGGTACCTAAAAATCAATTCATTTGTGTTTTGATTGTTCTACAAGTAGCTAGCACAACAAAACTCATTTGTTATTGCATCCTGATATGGTGGTTTGGTGCCCCTCCAAGCTTTTTTCATCATATCCTTCTTTCTTACCAACCGAACGTGCTCTGTCTAATGTATTGATGACTCCAGGACCGTTATCGCGTGCATGTTGTTCTCGTTGCGTGTCAAGGGGGCCTAGATTATCTTTAAGCCGTTCTAACTCAACCATACTATCCATAGGACCGATGAGTGATTCGCGCTCAAATGCTTCAGCCTCAATTGCGGTATCAATACGATTGGATGGTGACAATTTATTACCATTGATGTGTGTCATGTTGTTTTTTTGTCTTGCTGCTTCGCGCTTTCTGCGTTGAATTTCAGCCGCCTTTAATTGATCAACAATTAACGCATCAGAAGATTTCGTTGCCATAAAATACTCCCTAGTTATCCCTGACTATCATTATACGCTAAATTTTGTTTATATCACCAATTTTTGTTTCCCATTTGTTCAATATGGCGCAAAACAATTCTGATGTTTTTTTTGCATCATAGATAGCTGAATGTGCTTCTTGTGCATCAAATTCAATCCCTGCTGCCAAGACAGCTTTTGACAACACGGTTTGCCCATAAGCCAAACCGGCTAGCGTTGCAGTATCAAAGCATGTAAATGCATGAAAAGGTGATATCAATTTTGTTCGTTCTATCGCTGCTTTGATAAACAACAGATCAAACCAAGCATTGTGCCCAACCAAGACAGCACGTTGACAATCATAGGTTTTTAAAGCTCGATGGATGGGGGTTAACCATTGCGACAGCGCTAATTTTTCTTCCAATGCAAACCGTAATGGCTGGTATGGATCAATCTGATTAAATGCTAAGGATTTGGCATCTAGCTCCGATCCTTCATAGGGGAGTACATGCTCAAAAAAGCACTCACCAGGTGTAAAATGCCCCTTCGCATCAACATCAATCAAGACAGCACAAATTTCTAAAAGAGCATGCTTATTGGGATCGATACCTGCAGTTTCGACATCTACCACGACTGGCAGGAAACCTCGGAAGCGTTGTTTCATGATTTTTGTATGAATTTTATCATCTGTATGGCTTGGTTTAGACATGAATGCTCCATGATAAAGTACGTCCAGCTGCCAAAGGAACAACAGAAGAACGGCCCAGAGAAAGAGAGGATGGAATGATTTGGTTTTGGCGAATTAATTCAATTTTGTCTTGGATCAATGGTAATTGATAAAAGTTAGCACCAAAATGAGACATAAAAGCTTCCAGTTTAGAAAGCTCTTGATACGTATCAAAAACTTCCGCGTACATGGCCAAAGCAAAAGGTGCGCTATATACGCCAGCACAACCACAAGCACTTTCCTTATGTGCAGTTTGATGCGGAGCACTGTCAGTTCCCGCAAAAAAACGTGAGTCACCGCTAAAAGCAGCACGTTGAAGCGCAATTTGATCGCTTTCTCGTTTAAGAATGGGCAGACAATAGTAATGGGGGCGAATACCACCGGCAAGTAAGTGGTTTCGATTGAATAATAAATGGTGAGGTGTGATCGTTGCTGCAATATTTTTAGGTGATTGAGAAACAAAATCGACAGCCGCTCGGGTTGAAATGTGCTCAAGCACGACGCGCAATCTGGGAAAATTTCGAGTCAGCGCGCTTAAATGATTTTTAATAAATAAACTTTCACGGTCAAAAATATCTCCAGATGTGGTTTCACCATGAATTTGTAGGACAAGTCCTTGCTCTTGCATGATTTCAAAATGAGGATACAGCCGTTTAATTGATTGCACGCCCTCTGTTGAGTTCGTCGTCGCCCCAGCCGGATATAATTTTCCTCCCAGAATAAAAGGATATTGTTTCGCTCGAACCAACTCATCAGGGACAACCGATTCATTTAAGTAAAAAGTTAAATAAGGTTCAAAGTTGGTTATTGCCTGACGTGCTAATAATAATCGATGTTGATAAGCTACTAAGCTATCCAATGTGGTGAGAGCGGGAGATAAGTTAGGCATCGCCAAAGCGCGAGCAAAATGCTTTGCGCTGGCCATTACCGTATCAGAAAGAGCATCCCCGTCACGAAAATGCACGTGCCAATCATCTGGGCGAGTGATAACAAGATTTTTTATCATGGATATTCCTCTTCGGCAGGAGGTGCTGCAGGATTATTAAAGAAAACATTAAAAATCGTTGACAATGGTCAATTATACGATAATACTGACCTAATCGTAACACGTTACGGTTGTTAAAGTCGTTTGAAAAGGTACAGCGCGCGTTATAGTCCTGGCCGATTTCTCACGACGAATTCCTGAAAAGGATTGATCGCATAAAGTTCAGGCTTTGAAATAAAATAATTTTACAGCGTGACTGTTGACAATTGGAATATGAGGCTTGATAATCGTTTCAAGTACGTTTTCCAAAACTTTAAAGCGATGATGGCGTGATGATAGCGTACTGAAGTTAATGCTAGAGTTGTGGCTTACAAAAACGGAAGTTTAATAATAAAAAAGTGGAGAAAAGTATGTTAAATCTGAAAAAAACAGCAGTAGCTGTTCTAGCTTTTAGTAGTGGTGCGGTATTCGCAGGAACAATGGGTCCTGTTTGCAGTGCTGTAAACGTCACAGTTCCTTGCGAAACAACAGCTTGGGGCGTTGGTGCACGCGCTTTATATTTGCAACCAAGTGTTACAGGTAGCGCTGCTGGTGTTGCTAAAACAATCAATGCAGGCGGTACTTCTGTAGATTTCGGTCAAAACCCACGTTGGAACTGGGGCTTCATGATTGAAGGTTCATACCTATTCAACACTGGTAACGACCTAAACGTTAACTGGTACCACTTCAACACTGGCCGTTCACGTAATTTCACTGGTTCAAGAACAGTTAATGCTGATGTATTCGCTGCTCAATTCCCAACACATACAACTGGTACTTCAACAACATTTACTTCTGGCGGCGCGTCAATTCACCCAGAATGGGATGCTGTTAATGTTGAATTCGGTCAACACGTTGATTTCGGCGAAGCTAAAAGCATTCGATTCCACGGCGGTGTTGAGTATGCACGTTTAGCATCTAAATCTTCATTGACTTTAGTTGGCGAAAGAACAATCGCAACAGGTTCTCCTGCTACACTAGTTCCAAATCAAGCATTTAATGCGTATGCATCAAACAGCCCAACATACAACGGTTTTGGTCCTCGTTTAGGCGCTGACATGAGCTACGATTGGGGCAATGGCTTAGGAATCTATGCTAACGGTGCTGCTGGTCTTTTAGCTGGTTCTGCTAAGTTCAGCTCTACTTACATTGATAACCTAACATCTAACTCTGTTACAACAAGCGGTTCAACCATGACTGTTGTTCCTGAATTAGAAGGTAAAGTTGGTGTGAACTACACATACGCAATGGCTCAAGGTGACTTGACATTGGATGTGGGTTGGATGTGGATCAACTACTTCAACGCTGTTCGTGCTCAAGACGCTTCATTCTCTGTTAACACAAACACAGGCGATTTCGGTCTACAAGGTCTATACTTTGGTCTAAAATGGCTTGGAAACGTTGCTTAATTGCAGTGTTACTAAAAACCCGCTCTCTGAGCGGGTTTTTTTTTACTAAAATCAGCTACGCTGATCGCATCACTTCAAATTTAATCTCTTCCTTACTATTTATTTGCTGATTGTCAATAATATTTTTACCAATACACACAAGTCCCGTCATAGAACAAGCCATGATTGAAATTTTATGACTGAGAGGGCGGTCCCCGTTCGTCGGGATAGCCTAAAATATTTAGATAATTTTCTATCCACTAAGCGTCTATATCCTGTATCTTCTATCCTCTGAAGTTAGAGATGTCGGGCCAAATTAAGTTATTTGAAGCCAAACTCAATATAACCATCCATTTTTATTCTTGCATAAAGATAATTGCACACCAAGTTAAACTGAAAGTTACAGTAGAATTTCTGTTTTTGACCTAGTATAATCCGCGCGCGGAGTCTTACCAAAAGCAAACTAACCTTTCAAGATGACTTAAAGTCTTGTTGTCACCTCATTTCCAGGCGTGATGCTGTGTGTGGTTTGCACCGCCAATAAGAATAAATGAGGAGTATGCTGTATGAAAATGAAAGTCTTGTTATCGTTTGTCGCTCTGTTTATAGGATTATCATCCGGAGTACATGCTGATGACGAAGAGCAATTGCAACAACAAATTAAACTTTTAAAAGAACAAACAGCCACGATGCAAGTGCAGCTCAATCAATTGCAGCATGCTTTAAATCGCTCCTCTGCTAAAAAAAACCAACAGAACTTGGTGGCATCACCAACACAAAAACCTATGCCAACACCTGTTCCAGTGATAACTGAGTCACCTAAACCCAATGTGTCTCAAGCTGCTGTCCCAACAGCATCTGCAACAACCAAGCAACAATCAGCTAAAAAGCATTCTGAGATAAAGCAGGTACAAAAATCAACGCCGAATGAATCTGCTACCTATCATAGCAGTATTGTCAGTGTTCACTCTCCAGATGATGCTGATCCGGAGTCCATCGACTTTTACCCAACTGCTTTGGTTGCCGATAAACATGTTTTGGCTTACATTGCAGGCACTCCAGTCGTATCTTCACCATATCTTGGTAGTCGCCCTGCCTTTGATGGCTCTGATTATATTGTCAATATTTCGAGCATTAACCGAGATATTCGTTTGATGCAACAACGACGCAGTCTAAATCGTGCTTATCAAAAAATGGGTTATCCTATGCCAAATCGGCCTATTTTGGCTATCAGTGGAAAGGTAGAGCCTATTGGTACAATCGGCCAACCGTATTTTGGTCCCTCGCGAGGAGATTGGAACCTTGGCTCAGATGAACTCGACTTAGCAGCTATTCTAAACAACAAAGTCGAAGCTTATATGGGGCTAGCGTATAACGCAGCACCTCCTTCTAACAACAATCAACGTGTGGCCAACTCCTCGTTGGGTCTTAATATGGGATTTGTAAACATAGGCGATTTAGATGTATCTCCTATATACCTCACTGCAGGGCAATTATTTGCACCATTTGGTCGATTTTCAACATCAATGGTTAGTCCTACTTTACCAATGATGCTTGCAAGAATTAAGGCACGACCAATTATTTTAGGCTATAAATCTCAAACCAGCACCGGTGTATTCGCTGCGATATATGGGTTTCGTGGTGATACAACACAGGGTACAACCGGCGTAGGTGGTGCAAATTTAGGATATATTTTAGATGTATTCCGTGCAACCACAGAAATTGGTGTTAGTTTTGTGAGCTCATTGGATAATTCAATTGGCATGCAAAACACGGGGTCTATGCCTGGCACAACATTTGGCGGGTTTGCGTCACTAACTAATGGTAATGAATATGTTCATAAAGTTCCTGGTATTGATGCACACTTAACCACAAGTTTTGATCGATATAACATCACGTTAGAATGGGCTAGCTCTTTGGGTCGATTCCAAGCAGATGATTTGAGCTTTAACGGCCGAGGTGCTTTACCACAAGCAGCACAAATTGAGGGTGGTGTAACCTTTTTCTCATTTGACAGGCCATCTTCTGTTGCTGCAGCTTATCAATTGGCTTATCAAACGTTGGCTTTAAATATTCCTCACCAGAGAATTAATGTTGTGTATAATATTTCAATTTGGAAAGATACGGTGGAAAGTCTTGAATATCGTCATGATATTGATTATGGTAGTAACCAATTTGCAAATGGTATTGCACCACCAGGACTTATCAATCAAAACACATATGGAACAGGTGGCACAGCTGATACATTAATGGCACAGATTGGTATCTATTTTTAATACAAATATCACTAGGAGAGATCATGGCAATTAAATCAGATCGCTGGATAACACAGATGGCAAGAGAGCATGCCATGATCTCTCCTTTTGAGTCTGCGCAAGTGCGTGATAAAGACTCATCACGCATCATTTCATATGGTGTGTCAAGTTATGGTTATGATGTTCGTTGTGCAAATGAATTTAAGATTTTCACCAATATTAATTCAGCCGTGGTTGATCCTAAAGCATTCGATCAGAGTAGTTTTGTTGATATAAAATCTGATGTATGTATTATTCCACCCAATTCTTTTGCATTAGCAAGAACCATAGAGTATTTTCGTATTCCTCGCGATGTGTTGACCATTTGTCTTGGAAAGTCGACCTATGCTCGTTGTGGTATCATTGTAAATGTGACGCCATTGGAGCCAGAATGGGAAGGGCATGTGACACTTGAGTTTTCAAATACCACGCCGTTGCCAGCCAAAATTTATGCAGGTGAGGGTGTGGCGCAGATGATTTTTTTACAGGCCGATGAAATGTGCACGGTTTCATATCGAGACCGTGCGGGCAAATACCAGGGACAAACAGGCGTAACGCTACCACAAACTTAATCTATGAGTACTCATATCAGTCTAGATATGGTCTGTTAGCCAACTGATTTGCTTCTAGAGTATTCATTTAAGTGTTATGTTGCATCATATTCGATGTTTGGCACGCATAATACCTAGTGCGTGCGATTTGTGATGGGTATGTTCAAATTATGCTTGAAAGCTTTTTGAAGTATTGAGCATAAAAGATTTATTCGTCTACCTCATCATCGTCTCTGATTCGATATTTGGTTTTTGACGCATCGATGCGTTCACGTAGTTCCTTACCCGGTTTGAAATGAGGACTGTATTTTTCGCTTGTCTTGACGCGCTCACCAGTTTTAGGATTATGGGCATTTCGAGGGGGCCGATGGTGCAGCGTAAAGCTTCCAAACCCTCGCACTTCAATGCGTTGACCCTCTGTCAGAGCATCTCCAATCAGTTGCAAGAGTTGGTTTACACTATTTAAAATCACTCGCTCGGGTAAATGGGTCATTTTTGCCGAAATGTTCTTAATGAGTCTAGATTTTATCATGCTCATCCACCTCTTATGGTCAATAGGACTTGTATCAAAGTTACATTGGATAAAACGCTAAGTGGTTGTTTGATCTATCCAAGTAACAGCATAGCCCGATTTTAGAATGATGACAATAGACTTCATCGGAAACGCTGCTGAATAGGCATTTTGTTTCGATGCTTTATTGCTAGAATTCTTATTTACTGGTGTGCATACTAAGCGCGGCGACTCATAATATGCTCTCTTCAGCGAATTTCCAATAAAGTCTAATAGCTTTTGTTAGAGTAATGCTATCTTTAAGCAAGCATCTGATTTGACGCGTTAAGATAGGGATCTCTTGTAAATAAATGCTTTGACAATCCCCCAGCTCATTTGCACGCGAGTTATTCTGATGAGCTCGTAAGCTTCGGTGGTGAGTTGTTTTGAGGTAGTGATAATGATGGGGTTTTGGCTTAATTGCTCTAATTTACTATTCAATAGATGCCACGTTTCACCAAAATAAGCAGTCGCGTTGATATAAATAATGGTTGCATCACTCAAGTCCATGTCCAAAAAATTACCCTGATGGTATGTTACACATTGGAGATTTTCCCGGTAATTTTCGTTTTTACACAGATGCTGGTATTGCGTTAATGCTGCTTGGTGGAGTGGCTCTAATAATTCAATGCCGCAACTTTTTTTGATCGGAAATATCATCGCACAAAATAAAACCGTTTTACCAATACCACTGCCTAGGTCATAGAATACACTGCTTTTAGAGGGCGCACACAAGCTTATGAGCGCAGCAAAAGAGATCAACTCAATCTCACCATACACATATTCCAATGAGTCAGATTGAAGGCGAGCTTGTTTAGATATATGAAATCCATTGAAATCTCGATTGATAAGATTCAGGGCTTTCAAATGTTGATTTAAACCTATTTTCCTTTTCCAACGCCAAATTTTATATAAATTTTGCCAGCGATAAAGAGAAAAAATAAATAAAGTAATCACAGTGATATAGATAAGTTTTTCGATAAGTTTCACCATAGATAGTGTTAAATGACAAAAACCGAGCAAATGTTATTTCACGGATTTCAACCATGTCATTCTTTCACATAAACCATGTTCTGCGCCAGCATTAGCTATCAACTTTAAACTGTGACTGTGTTTTTCTGTAAATTTTTGCTCTAATTTATGATTCATTGCTATAGCTTTACGAAAGCTATGCTAATCTATAACTTATGTAAAAAGTGGAACCATAGGGAGATGATGGATGATTTACTCAACGATTCTTGAAACAATAGGTCATACGCCGGTGGTTAAAATTAACCGAATTGGTGTTGGCTTATCCTGTGGTTTATACGCTAAATGTGAATATTTTAATCCGGGTGGATCGATAAAAGACCGCATTGGCTACTCGATGGTAAAGCAAGCACTCGAAGATGGTAAAATAAAACCAGGCGATACGCTGATAGAGCCTACCTCAGGGAACACCGGGATTGGGATTGCGTTGGCAGGCGCTGTCTTAGGCTTTAAGGTTATTATTACCATGCCTGATAAAATGAGTATGGAAAAGCAAGTTGTTTTAGAGCGGTTGGGTGCGACAATTTATCGAACGCCATCTCAAGTTGCTTCAGAGCATCCAGACAGCCATATTTCTTTAGCAATTCGCTTAAATAAAGAGATACCATGCTCCCATATTCTTGATCAATACAGTAATCCCAATAATCCTCTGGCCCACTATAGCGGTACAGCGCAGGAAATTATAGATGAATTTGGTGATAATTTGCATATGGTGGTTGCTTCAGTCGGCACAGGCGGGACAATAACAGGACTCGCTAAACGATTAAAAGAACACAATCCATCTATACAAATTGTTGGTGTTGATCCAATCGGCTCAATCTTAGGGGGTGGTGATGAAATAAAGCCCTATTTGGTCGAAGGAATTGGGTATGATTTTTTTCCTCAGGTGCTCGATAATACTTTGGTTAATCGTTACATTAAAACAGAAGATAAAACATCTTTTCAAATGGCCAGAAGATTAATACAAGAAGAGGGTTTATTGGTAGGCGGTTCAAGTGGTGCCGCGATGTGGGCGGCTCTTGAATCTGCTAAAAACCTTCTTCCTGGGCAAAATTGTTTGGTGATTTTACCGGACTCTATTCGAAATTATATGTCTAAATTCGCTTCAGATGAATGGATGATAGCGCATCAATTTAACGATTGAGTCATCTTGAGGAGTAATCCATGCGATGGTCCGTATGCATAAAAATTATTTTGATGTACTTGTTGAGTTTTTCTTTTAGCCTGCCTGGTATCGCGGATGTAAATGATAACTTTAATAATAGAGTCGAGGCATTTTCTAATCTGTTAAACAAGAAAAACTTGGATCATGATTCGTTATTTTTGATTATCTCTGAAGGTTTGCTTTTACGATCGCAACTCAATGAGTGCATTGAAAATAATGAAAAAAAGCTTAATGTTTTGAATCAGATATTGCTTGATAAAAACGTTGAGAATGAATTAAACAATGAACAAAAAACTAAAATTTATTTAGAAAAACAAAAAAGCGAAATCTTGACGAATGTTGCGCGTTGTAAGCTATTACTCTACCAAGTTAATGAATTTCTAGTTCGTGCCAACGACCTAAAAGGTAATAAAATTTTATTTCGATTGTTTCAAAAAAAGGAACCTCCAGCATCGTTGGATCTATCGTTTCATTCCCTACAACAAAATGATCTTTTTTTCTTTGTCAATCATGCTATACCGTTGGGTTCATTGACGCTATTGGGTATGATGATGGCAATTTTACTCAGTAGACTGAAAATCAATTTTTCATCACATTTTTCTTGGATAGCTCCGATTCAAAAAAGTCTTGCTATTTGGTTTCCTTGTGCAATGATTATAGGATACATCTCCTTTACATCACCTGAATCATCGATATTCACCCCAATTTTTAAACAGTTATTTGGTTTGATCACGATCTTTTTTTTGGTAAAAATTTGCCTGATATTGACGGTAGAAAATAAATTATGGATTTATTCTAATGATCTTAAACTTTTTTTTGATGCAGTCATTTTAGTCCTTGCTCTTGGTTTAATTGCTAGCATTCCTTTGCGAAACAATACTGGTTTTTTTCTCAGCCCATTCTTCACTCATTTTCGATTTACGCTATTTATTTCTTGTCTGTGGTTATATGTTGAAAGTCTTGATTGGTATCAAGCAAAATTTAAAACCAATTTTAAAAAAATGTTACATATGTTGATTGCTATTTTGACCATGTATTTTGTACATGATTTGATTAGCGTGTTATGTGATTATCAAATCATTTCTGGTTCTGCGGCCTACTTTTATAAGGCTCTTTACATTACTTTATTCAATTTCATGTTGTGTTGCATGATTTGGGTTTGGATGAGAAATAAAAAAACCAGTGCAAAGTTGATATCTTCTGAGTACTTCAATTTATTTGTTCTTAGCGTAATTTATTTTGTTTCTTTAATTTTTTTGGTGAAAGGCTATTTTTTTATGGCAGAAAACCTAATCATTAATTTGATTATTACGATCATCCTCATTCGAATTTTTTATAATATTGTTCTAGTTAAAGAAAAGATAAGTTCGTATATAACGATTTCTCATCCGAAACTTGTTAAAAGGATAAGAGAACGGTTAGGGTTAAAAACAAATGAGACACCAATAGATATATCCATTTTATATTTGATTTTGAATTTAGCTATTTTTTTTGTGTTAATGGCAGGCTTAATTATTTCGTGGGGTGGATCTTTTAATGAACTAAATTATTTAGTTAAACAAATTCAAAATGGGTTTGTTTTATTTTCAAATCTGGTTTATCCCGGAAAAATATTTCGAGCACTATTTGTATTTTTTTGTCTATTGATAGTCGGACGTCTTTTCGCGACGCATGTTTCAAATATGGCTAGATTTTCAGCTGAAAAACACACGCAAATGACAATCCACTCTCTGATTCGTTACATCTCATTTGCTATTGCGCTTGTTGTGTCTCTCATGATTTCAGGTGTAAACTTGACACATATCGCTTTGATTACTGGCGCCTTATCATTTGGCCTTGGTTTTGGACTCCAGCATTTTGCAAGTGACTTAGTGAGTGGTTTGTTCTTATTGGTAAACCGACCTATAAAAATTGGTGATCACATTGCAGTTGAAAAAGACGAGGGATTCATCAAAAAAATAGGACTTTTTTCGACGAGAATGAGTACACTAGAACAGGCGGATCTAATTATTCCGAATTCAATGCTGATTATCAAGCCTGTTAAAAATTTTACTTTCGAGAATAATAAACTATACACAGTTAAAATCAGCGTTATACCTGAGGAAGGGGCTAATATCGCATTATGTCATGGATTGCTACTGGATGTTGCGAAAACAAACCCGAACGTTGTTAAATCATCAACGACATACCCTGTGGTTTTATTTGATAAAAATATGCTAACGCTGAGCTGTACGATTATAAATGTTAATAAAAAGGATATAATCCTCAGTGAGCTTAGTTTAGCGATCGCAGATAAGTTTGCAGAAAATAAGATTGCTGTTGTATTAAGCTAGTGCGCTTCATCCCAATTGGGGCCCGTGCCTATAGAAACCAGCAAGGGTACATCAAGCTCAACAGCATGTTCCATGATCTGACGAATGGCTACTTTGACGTCCTCTATGACATTTTGCCGCACTTCAAATACTAATTCATCATGCACTTGCATGATCATACGAGCAGGCGGTGATTGAAATTGTTTTTGCCAAGCAGCGGCTGCAAGCATGGCCTTTTTGATAATATCGGCTGCCGTTCCTTGTAGCGGTGCATTAATCGCAGTTCGCTCTGCTGCTTTACGACGTAATGTATTTTGTACCTGTATATCCGGTAAATATAAGCGCCGACCGAATAATGTTTCAACAAACCCTTGTTGGTGGGCTAATTCACGGGTCCGATTCATATAATCAAGAACACCTGGATAACGTTGGAAGTAACGATCAATATAATCTTGAGCATCTTTTCTATCAACGCGAAGTTGCTTCGCCAAACCAAAAGCAGACATGCCATAAATCAATCCAAAATTAACGGCTTTAGCTCGTCGTCGCTGCTCAGATGTGACTTCATCCAGCTTCACATGAAATATTTCACTCGCTGTGGCTGCGTGAATGTCCCATCCTTGCTGAAACGCATGGAGTAAATTTGGATCTTGTGAGAAATGCGCCATAATGCGTAATTCGATTTGTGAATAATCTGCTGTTAATAAAACATGATTTGGCGGTGCGATGAAGGCTTTACGTATGAGACGACCCTCTTCTGATCGTATGGGAATATTTTGTAAATTAGGTTCGCTGGATGAGAGTCGTCCGGTTGCCGTCACGGCTTGGTTATAAGATGTGTGAATCCGCTTAGTGATGGGATCAATACGTTTTGGTAGCGCATCAATATAGGTTGAAACCAATTTGCTTAAGCTTCGGTAATTTAAAATGACAGCAGGCAGCTCGTAATCCAGAGCAAGTTCATGAAGAACGGCCTCGGCGGTAGACGGTTGACCAGTTGGGGTTTTAGTCAAAATAGGTAGCTTTAGATCTTGATAGAGCAGTGTTTGCAATTGTTTAGGCGAGTTTAAATTAAAGGGCTTTCCAGCCAGTTCTATGGCTCGTTGCTCTAACTGGCTGATGGTGTTTTTTAAGCGTTCGCCATGCTGACACAATAGGTTTTTATCAATCATAACGCCATGACATTCTATATCAGCGAGAACGCTCAATAAAGGAACCTCTATTTCATGTAAAACACGTTGCAAGGAGGATGACAGCATTGGATACATCACTTGGTGAAGCCTCAATGTTACTTCAGCATCTTCCGCGGCATATTCGGCTGCACGGGCGACAGGTACTTGGTTAAAGGGAATTTGTTGTGAACCTTTACCGGTTACGTCGGTGTATGTGATGGTTTGATAATGTAGGTAGTATAACGCCAGCGAATCCATATCATGTCGAGTGGCGGTGCTGTTTAGCAAGTACGATTCAAGCATCGTATCATATTGAATCCCGCTTAATGTAATATCTATTCTTTTTAGGACAGCATAATCATATTTTAAATTTTGCCCCACTTTTTTTATCTTATCATTCTCCAATAATGGTTTGAGTGTTGCAAGTGTTGTATCTCGATCAAGTTGTGGCGTGCCATCTGTATGGCCCAATGGTAGGTATGCTGGGTGATTCGGATCAATGGCAAAAGAAAGACCGACAATTTCTGCTTTTAAGGGATTTAGATCGGTTGTTTCTAGATCAAAACTTAACAATTGACACTGTTTGATATCATCGATCCAGCGGTTGAACTGTATGTCGGTTGTGATGATTTCAATATTTTTTTTTATTTCATGAGGGACTGCTGGTGTCGATTTTGCTGCGCTTAGTTCTTTAATCCAAGTTTTAAACTCAAAACGATAAGCCAGTGCAAGCAAAGCCTCTGGATCGGGTTGTGTTTGAACCAAGTCTTGAAAATGAAATGGTAGTGGAACATCATTTTTTAATGTAATTAAGCGTTTAGAGAGAGGTAATTGCGAAAGAGATGCACGCAAAGATTCACCAATTTTACCGCCAATTTTTTCCACGTTGTCTATTAAGTTGTCTAATGATTGATATTCTTGTAACCATTTTACTGCTGTTTTAGGTCCACATTTTGTCACACCAGGAATGTTATCACTGGTATCTCCAATTAGCGTCAAATAATCAATGATCAAGTGGGGTGGAACGCCAAATTTGGCTAAGACGCCTGCCTCATCTAAAATTTGTTGCGTCATGGTATTGATCAAAGAAATATGGGGATTAACCAGTTGCGCCATGTCTTTATCACCTGTAGATATGACAACGGGCATACGAGCTTGGGTCGCTTGTATCGCTAATGTAGCAATCACATCGTCGGCTTCAACTCCCGGAATAATCACCACAGGCAATCCCATTGCCTTTAGTATCTCGACCAGCGGTTCAAATTGACAAGTTAAATCTTTGGGAGTAGGCGGGCGATGGCTCTTGTATTCTGGATACCACTCATCACGAAAAGTTTTCCCTGGGGCATCAAATATGATGGCAATGTAGTGAGGTTGATAATCTTTGAGCAATCGTTTGACCATGGAAACCACGCCATAGATAGCTCCGGTTGGCTGTCCATGACTGGTGATTAATGGAGGCAGTGCATGAAATGCACGAAAAAAGTACGAGGAGCCGTCAATTAAAATCATTGGTTGAGTCATATTTATTTACCTTCGGCCTCTCTCTGAGCTATTTTTTCTGCTAATTTATTAACTTTTTCCGTAAGTAATTGAATATTTTTTCGCATAAATGGAATACGAGTAGGCGCTAATTCTTGTTCGATGGCTTTGTCTTTAGGCCGTGCGGGATTTCCTAAATAGATATTCCCCTGTTTCAAGTGTTTTTTGGGCGGAACACCTGCGCGTGCGCCGAGAATGACGTTATCTTCTATGGTAACATGATCACTCACTCCTACATTAGCAGCAAAAACCACATTATTACCGCTCGTACTGCTGCCTGCAATGCCAGTGAAAGCACACAATATATTATGTTTTCCTAAACGAACAGAATGCGCAATTTGTACCAAATTATCAATTTTGGTTCCTTCGCCAATGACTGTTGCACCAATCGTCGCTCTATCGATGACAGTATTCACACCGATTTCAACATCATCTTCGATGATGACTTGACCGAAATGTGGTATCTTGATATGACGACCTTTTTCAAATGTGTAGCCAAATCCATCTGAACCAACCACTGCACCAGCATGAATGATGACACGATCGCCAATGATTGAGTTATCATAAATGGTCACATTAGGATATATCGTGGTGTTATTGCCTAGTTTTACTTGATGACCGATATAAGATTTTCCTTTGATGACACAATCATTACCGATCATGCTGCCCGACTCTATAATAACACCAGGTCCAATGGATACATTCTCTCCTAATATCACGTCTGGTGAGATAACAGCCGAGCTGTGTACACCTGGTTTTGACGCATGAGGTGGATTAAAATATGTTAAAAGTTGTATAAAGGATTTAAACGGATTCACTACGCGTATAACAGGTTTTTGTACTTCTGTGATGGTATTGGCAACCAATATTGCCGCTGCTTCAGATTGTTCTGCTCGTTTTAAATTATCACTTCCTTCAGCAAAAACCAGCGATTGTGAAGCAATATTGTCAATTGGCGAGAGAGCAGTAATGATTGTTTTTTCATCGCCAACAATAGAGCCTTGGATAATCGAGGCGATTTCAGATAAAGTAATATTCATGATTGCTCTCACACACAAAATGATGATCAATAATTAATTTAGCTTATGAACGGTTTTGGATTTTGTATTGATGCAAGTCTAAATATATTAACCGGTCAAAACTAATGAAAATGTTATCATAGTATAATGATTTCTAGGTCGAATGACACTAAGTTAAGCGATTTTGCGCGCAGTCTACTAAAAATATGATGCTATTCGGATCAAATTGGAAAATAACCAGTGAACCGAATGGGTCCAATTGATAAATTATGCTAAAACATAATGGTTCGAATATGACAGTCATATCAATTCGATTTCTGTATTTTTAGTTACAAAATAACGTATGAGGACTGTCTAATAGCGTCGGAGTATCAATGCCGCATTAGCGCCACCAAATGCAAAGTGATTAGACAAAGCCACATCAAAACGCGCTTTTCTAGCCTGATTTGGAATATAATCTAAATCACATTGTGGGTCAGGATGGTGCAGATTAATGGTTGGTAGCAAGAGATCATGCTGAAGGCTTAATACCAATGATATAATTTGCATGGCTCCTGCCGCACCGATCGCGTGCCCAGTCATGGCTTTTTGTGCTGTAATCGGGATTTCATAAGCGCGTTGACCGAAAATATGCTTGATTGTTGCTGTTTCGGTGATATCGTTTAATTGTGTTCCGGTTCCATGTGCGTGAATGTATTGAATTTCTTCTGCAGAAATATTTGCATCACGAAGCGCTGCTTGAATTGAACGCACTTGACCCTCAGAATTTGGGGCTGTCACATGGTAAGCATCACAACTCGCACCATAGCCAATAATCTCGGCTAGAATATTTGCGCCTCTTGCTTTAGCCTGTTCAAGTTCTTCAATAACAAGAATACCTGCACCATCAGCCATAACCATGCCATCCCGTTCGAGGTCAAAGGGGCGACTTGCCAGGTGTGGGGTTTCATTTTGAGTAGACATAACACGCAGCTTGCACCAGGCTGTCATAATGGTTTCCCAGAGTAAAGATTCCGTTCCACCACAAATCGCAGTGGTCAGCTTTCCTTGAGAAATATGTTCGTATGCTGACCCAATTGCTTCAGCTGATGATACGCACGCATTAGATATGGTCGAATTAGGGCCACCCAAACCAAAAGCAATGGCAATATGATTAGCAACAGAGTTAGGCATGCCGCGAATCACACTTAATGCAGGAACTTTTTTCCAATTACCAGAATAAAATGATTCATAGGCTTGTTCTAGTTCGGGTGCACCACCCAAGCTAGTACCGATAAATGTTCCAGCGGTTCGGAGCTGATTTGTATCAAGTCCAGATTGGTCTATGGCATGCTTTGCACAAAACAGAGCATACTGTGCTGCTTTAGGGTAGCGCTTCGGTTTGTTAAACGCAGGCAAATGCTCAAGAGATAGATCCTTAATTTCACCAGCAATTTGTGTTGGATAAGGAGAGGGATCGTATGATTCGATTCTGGTGATACCACATTTCCCTTGGCTTGCTGCACGCCAAAAATGGTCTAAACCACTTCCGATAGAAGAGGTAATTTCCATACCCGTAATTACAACTCGTTTTGTCATTGCTTATCCTTTACAGGGCTTGTTGTACTTCGTGTTTTGATTATGTGCTAACGATGAACGTACATTCGGCACGGACGCTAAAGATGGGTGAAATTTTATCAAATGTGAATCTTGAAAGCAATTAATAGATGCATTTGAGACGAAGCCGCTGACAAGCTTTTAATCATTGTTATCAATCTGTTACTTTCGTCAGCGGAAAGAGTCCATAGTTAGGCTCATTTTTGGGGGTAATCCAATAGTCTAGTGAATTTGTAATGATAAAACCTAATTTGGTATAAAGTTTGATAGCTCGTTCATTAGTCGTTTCAACATCTAAAAAGATCCTGGTTTTATTACGCACCAGAGCATGATTGATGCAATGTTTGACCAGTGCAACACTCAATCCTTGGCCTTGAGCTTTAGGAAGAATGCCTATGTCAGTGAGACGAACTCGATCGGATTCAGTAAAAATATGCGCTTTGCCAATCGCCTCACCATCCAATACTAATACAAGCAATTCACAATTGGGCATATAAAGTAGGCTACGAAACACTGCGTCTGCATCTGGTTTTTTACTTGGAAAACAAGCATCATCTATTGCGCACAAAGCGGGTATATCTTCTTCATTTGCTCGTCTAACCAAAGCAGGTTTTATTTCAAAATGACCTGCTTGGTGACGATCATATTGCATTTGATATTCACTATTTCTGTAAGTAAATTTTAAATTTTTCAACCATGTTTCATATATTTTTGGAGGAGTTGAAAAAATGAGGGAGGCTATATTTTCTTGTTGTAAAAGAGGAATAATTTCACGGAGAAGCTGTGTCGCAATGCCTTGGTGTCGATAATTTGGGTCAACCATTAAGGCGACTTCACAAGCATCCGCATAAAAAAAATAGGTCCGTAAGTAACCTATTAAGTTATTATCTTGATAACATAATACATTACAGGCTAGAGGATGTCTTTTTTCAATCAGGTGCTTGTAGATAGAGATAGCATTACCATCCGCTTGTTTGCAATGCTGATGTAACTGGTTGATGTCTTGGAGCTGAAGCTTCGTTAATTCAGGAACACGAGTGAAGATCATTTTTTACACCTATAATGCAATTTTTCTTATATTTTAGCTCACTAAAAAGAACACCACAAAAATGATGCTTAATATCAGCAGTAACAACGATATTTTTTCTCGAGTGAACAATTTAAGAAGTGTATACACAACAATACCAGCCCCGATGCCATCTGCAATCGAGGATGTGTAGGGGATCATCATTATGGTTAGCATGCATGGCGCTGTTTCTGTGATCGAGATTAATTTGAGTTCGCTCACATGTTTCATCATACAGCAAGCGACATAAAGCAGCGCAGGACCAACTGCAAAATGAGGAATAATCATTGCTAATGGATAGAGAAATAGCATCAGTAAAAAACAAAACGCGACCACAATACTGGTTAAGCCAGTTTTACCGCCTGCATTGATGCCTGTAGCAGATTCAAGATAAGGTGAAGTACTTGATGAGCCCAGAAGACCCGCTATGGATGAAGCAATGGCATCGCTAGATAAACTGAGACTAAAACGTTTCAAATAGTCGGGACGGTCTTTAAAAAGAGGATGATTCAAAAGACCAATCAATGTACCCGTTGCATCAAAAACTGTAATTAAAAAGAATGTGAAAATAGCTTTCAATGCCGCCGTATTTGATAATCCTGAGAAATTTAATTGTAGCCATGTTGGGCGAATAGAGGGGGGAAAATCAAGAAAACCTTGCCAAGACGTTAGTCCGAGTAGCAAGCTTACGGCACTGATGCTCAGGATACTAATGATGATGGCGCCGCGAACACGATAATATTCTAGGACAAGAATCAGCATGAACCCAGCAAAAAACAATAAACTTTCTGGATTCGACAAATTGCCTAAATGCATCATCCGGTGACCATCGTCAATAATAATGTGATTGGTTTGTAATGAGATCAGTCCAATAAGCAAACTAATTCCAATTAAAATAGCAATTTGTAGGTTACTGGGAATCGATTCTGTGAGCAATCGACGTAAAGGCGTTAAACTTACAAATAAAAATAACAAGCCTGATAAAAAAACCATGGCCAATGCATGTTGCCAATCGATGCCTAGTCCTTGAACCACGCTATATGTAAAATAAATGTTTAGCGCCATCCCTGGTGCTATGGCAATAGGGATTTTGGCAAAAATACCATTGAGGCCACACGCCAAAGCGGTAACCAAGCAGGTTGCGGTGAATACCGCACCTCGGTCCATGCCGGCATCAGCAAGAATAGTTGGATTTACGAACGCGATATAAACCATGGTTAAAAACGTGGTCAGTCCTGCCAAAATTTCAGTTTTGATGATAGCGGCTTTAGGCCGAAGACATGACATATCGATATCACTTGATAGAAGGATTCTGCGATCGTAGCGTTAGATAAATAGTTTTGGCAAGTATTTTATCGGGATAGGGGCCGTGACTTAAACCAACCCGCAATACTATATCGAATATGTTTTGTGGGAAGAACTTCGTGAAGCAAGCTGCTATCAAAACATACCAAGCGGTTAGCTAGTGGAAAAATGCTTGCCATACATTCTTGTTCGCTATTATAGATACAAAGCTCGCCACCATATCTTGGTTGCCAAATTTTATTTAAATAATAAACGCAAGATATGCGTCTGTCTTGGTTGTTTTGAAATTGATCAATATGTTTTTTGTAAAATTGTCCGGGCTTATAGATGGCATAATGGCACTCAAATTGTTCGATACCTAGGAATAATGTACGATTCAAGTGTTGTTTTATGACATGAATGCCCATGTGAAAGCTAGCTAATGCAGGACTCTGCGATGATTCATTTAACCAACAAATGCTATCTGTACGAATGAGTGGATGAAGCTTGGTATCAACTGATTGACCGATTTTGGCAGGGCGAAAGTTATTTGTTTTATCTAGAGATTGAACTTGAGATTCAAGCTCTAAATAGTCGTACTCAGACAGAAAATTATCAAAAATATAATATCCAGAATGAACCAGTGCTTCATCTAAAGCACTGGTAACCATTGCTTGCATGAATTAATCTTCTTTTTTTGTACCCAATTTTTCTTTAATACGCGCAGCACGTCCAGCTAAATTGCGCAGGTAATATAGTTTTGCACGGCGAACGTCACCACGGCGTTTAACAGTGATACTGTCAACCAATGGGCTGTAGGTTTGAAAAACACGCTCAACACCAACATTATGGGAGATTTTGCGCACAGTAAAAGCTGAATTTAAGCCTCGATTACGCTTCGCAATGACCACACCTTCAAAAGCCTGTAGGCGCTCACGAGAACCTTCTTTTACTTTAACCTGAACCAAAACGGTATCGCCAGGCGCAAATTCAGGGATGTTTTTGCCTTGCATTTGCTCGGCATTGAGTTGATCGATAATCGTTGTCATGGTTACTCCTCGTGTTCAGTATTCTGTTCTTGATATTCACGCTGATATTCAATTAACAGCGCTGTATCTTCATTTGTTAATGTTGATATTGTCAATAAATCGGGACGTTTCAACCAAGTACGACCTAAAGATTGTTTACGTCTCCAGCGCTCAATATCTCGATGATTCCCGTTTAAAAGCACCTCAGGAACGCTAGCATTATTTACAACTGCTGGACGAGTATAATGAGGATAGTCCAACAAGCCATGCATGAATGAATCTAGGTTCGCCGATTCCGGATGACCTAAACTGCCTGGTATTAATCGAATTAAAGCATCGATAAATATCATTGCCGCTAATTCACCACCACTTAGTACAAAATCCCCTATCGACCACTCTTCGTCTACATGTTGTTCTATCACACGTTCGTCAATGCCTTCATAACGACCACACAAAAAGACGATAGACTGATTGATTTTAACAATCTTGTTTAAATCTGATTGCCTGACAGTTCTTCCCTGTGGACTCAAATACACCACTTTACAGGGTGATGGTATCTCTTGTTTTGCATGTAAGATTGCATGATGTAATGGGTCATGCATCATAACCATCCCCGGTCCACCACCATAGGGTTTGTCATCTATATGGCGATGAGCTTTTGAAGACCATGTCCGTGGGTTCCAACAGTCAACTCGAACCAATTTTTGTTCGATAGCTCGGCCCGTGACACCATACTTCAAGCAATCAAACATCTCAGGCATGATGGTGATCGCGCTAAGGTGTAGCATTTTAAAATTCTACATCCCAATCAACATGAATCACACGCTGCTCACTATCTACTTCTAGGACATACTCCCCAGGCAAATAAGGAACTAAGTAGCGCTTGTCTCCAGTGATGATTAACACATCATTTGAGCCGGTCGCTAACATTTCAGTGACAATCCCTAGGGTTTGTCCATCCTTGTTAGAGACTTGCATGCCGATTAAGTCTCGCCAATAATAATCATTTTTAGGTAACACTGGCAGTTGGTGAGATTGAACGCCAATGTTGCAATTGGTTAACACAGCAACTTGTTCCCGCTCTGCATAGCCCTCAACCCGAACCAAAATGAGTTTAGCATTAGGTTCAACCTTGACAATCTTGATTGGCTTCCACGTACCACGTATTTCTACATGCCACGGTATGTATTCAAGGATATTTTCAGGTACTTCTGTAAAAGATATAACTCTTACAAATCCTTTCAATCCTTGGGGGCGACCAAATCGACCAACAACAACCCAGTCTGATTGATCACTCACCTTTTTTAGCGGCTTTTTCATGCTCTTTAGCTAATGCAGCAACTCGATCAGACATTTTGGCGCCAACACCTTGCCAATACGCTAATTGTTCACTTTCAATGAATAAACGTGTCTCACCACCACGCGCAACAGGATTAAAGTAACCAATACGTGTAATATAGTTACCATCTCGTCGGCGACGGCTATCTGTCACAACGATATGATAAAAAGGGCGCTTCTTAGCACCGCCTCTTGATAAACGAATAACGACCATTGTTTCCTCTGCTTTGATGATCTAAAAATGTGGTGTATTCTACGCATGGAGAAATTGACTGTCAAGCTGAATCACTGTGTTGATCAGGTCTCTCTCATTAAAATTTAAACAATCATGCCATCTGTGCAACTAAATACGCTTTAGACTAACCCGCCTGCTTTCGTTTATATCTTAAACTGCCGTTCGATGAAGTCTCGTTTTTCAAAGTATTTCGTCACATTTGAATGGACTTAAGTAACGTCGACTGATTGTAACCTAACAAGACGCTCGATCTGTTTGAGGTCTTGTTAAGTTAGATTGTCTGTTCGACGAAGCGATGCTTGATAGATTATTCCTTTGGCAAGATATCCTTGATACCGGGTAATGCGCCCATACCTGGAAGACCGCTCATTCCTCGCATCATTTGTTTCATCCCACCCGGTTTAGATATTTTTTCCATCATTTTTTGCATTTGCATATACTGCTTCAGCAAACGATTCACATCTTGTATTTGCGTACCAGAGCCTAATGCAATACGACGCTTGCGAGAACCCACAATAATTTTAGGAATACGGCGCTCTTTAGGTGTCATTGAATTAATCATCGCAATGGTTTTGGCAATGAACTTATCATTCATTTCATTCTTAGCGCCTTGAGGCAATTTACTAAGGCCAGGCAATTTAGTCATCAACCCGGACATACCCCCAAGGCTATTCATTTGGACTAATTGTTGTTTGAAATCATCCAAATCAAAACCATTACCTTTTTTAATTTTTTTCGCTAATTTTTCACTGGTTTTTTTATCTGTTTTTCGCTCAACTTCTTCGATCAACGATAAAATATCACCCATCCCCAAGATGCGGGACGCGATGCGCTCTGGATAAAAAGGCTCAAAAGATTCGAGTTTTTCTCCAAAACTCATGTATTTGATGGGTTTGCCAGTCAATTGTTTAACGGATAAAGCCGCACCACCACGTGCATCTCCATCTGTTTTGGTTAAAATAACGCCAGTCAAAGGGAGTACATCATGAAAGGCTTTTGCCGTATTCGCAGCATCTTGACCAGTCATACTGTCAACAACGAATAAGGTTTCAATCGGATCTAATATTTGGTGCAATGATTTGATCTCATCCATCATTGGTTGATCAACATGCAAACGTCCGGCCGTATCAACAATTAATACATCGACGAAATGTTTCTTGGCACTTTCCAAGGCTTGTTGTGCTATTTTAACCGGATTATCTTGTGTGGTGCTTGGAAAAAACTCAACATCGATCGACTCGGCTAAACGTTTTAATTGTTCGATGGCTGCCGGACGATAAATATCTGTGCTCACAACCATGACTTTTTTCTTATCATTCTCTTTGAGGTAGCGTGCTAGTTTTGCTGTATTCGTTGTTTTACCAGATCCTTGTAGCCCGGCCATCAAGCAGACTGCAGGTGGTTGAGTATTAAAGTTAAATTCTACACGCTCACCACCCATGGTTTGGATGAGCTCATCATGTACCAATTTGACTAGGGCTTGCTCTGGATTCAGGTTTGCAACCACGGCTTGACCCAAAGCTTTTTCTTTAACTTGTTCAATAAATTGTTTAACGACAGGCAATGCTACATCTGCCTCTAACAAAGATAGACGAACTTCGCGAAGCGCGTCTTGCATATTATCTTCGGTTAACCGGCCTTGGCCACGAATATTCTTAAAAGCAAGAATAAGACGATCAGTTAAATTTTCAAACATAATTGTTCCTCAAATGGCAGTCAGCTATTTAGGCTTGTGCGAAACTGGGTTGCTATTCATTATCACTGTAGTGTAACACACGGTTTCTTTTTTTTTAATTCTAGGACCGGTACAATGAAAAAATATGAGTTTTCTAAAGCTCATTTCAATGCTCGATAATGACGAATCATCTCAAGGAGTATTTGTGCACGTTTCATTAGGAACATTAGCAGTCATAGTTGTGATGCTTATACTCATAGCTGCATTTTTCTCAGCAGCTGAAATTGGCGTGATGTCACTCAACCGATATCGCTTAAGACATTTGGTTAGAAAAAATCATAAGGCGGCGATTCGCATCAATCAAATGCTCTCCCATCCAGACCGATTATTAAGTGTGATATTAATCGGCAATACGTTATGTAATATCGTTGCGGCTATGGCTGCAACCCTAATTGGCCAAGCTTTGTACGGTGAAACAGGGGCATTAATCGCGACATCTTTGTTGACGATTATCATCTTGGTTTTTGCCGAAATGACGCCGAAAACATTTGCTGCTTTGCATCCTCAAGCCATAGCGTTTTTTTGCGCATTACCGTTGACTCTTTTGCAAAAAGTATTTTCGCCCGTCATTGCAATCACCAGCTGGACGGCGAATTGGATTTTAAAATGTTTTGGCGTTTCTCTAGATAAAGTGTCAAAGGATGTTTTATCAGGCGAAGAGTTGCGTTCGGTCGTGCACGAAGCGGGTAGTTTATTACCCGTTGAACACAAAGGCATGCTGATTAGTTTACTGGATTTAGAACAAGCCTATGTAGAAGATATCATGATTCCTCGCTCAGACATTGTGGGAATTGATTTAGCGCAACCCTGGCAAAAGCTACTAGAACAGTTAGAAACCATGCAACATACGCGTTTGCCACTGTACCGTGATAGCATTGAAAATATAGAGGGGATTATTCATGTAAGAGATGTGCTTAATTTAATTTTAGAAGAGCGGCTAGATATGGATAGTTTATTAAAAATAGCTCAGCCCCCTTATTATATTCCAGAAGCAACGACACTGAACGTACAGATTCTAAATTTTCAAAAAAAACGCTGTCGTAGCGGCTTTGTCGTCAATGAATATGGTTATCTCCAGGGCTTGGTCACGATGGAAGATATTCTTGAGGAAATTGTGGGAGAATTTACCACTGATATTGCCGATTTAAGCAAAGATATTTCACCAACAGGTGATGGGGCGTTCATTATTGACGGCAGCACAACCCTGAGAAATGTAAAACGCATGTTAAATTGGCAGTTACCAGCTATCGGGCCACGGACACTAAGCGGCTTAATCATCGAGCACTTAGGTTATATTCCCCCACCTGAATGTTGCCTGCGAATTGAAAATTATCAAATTGAAATTCTTAAAGTAGCCGATAACATGATTAAAAATGTCAAGATGAAAAAAGTGAGTAAAAAACGTAAAAGTTATTAAAGGTAGGCGAAACACGACTTTTTAAGCCATGGTGTGATGTTGACTATGGTGAATCAGCGTTGGATATTATAAGCACCGAGCTCAATAGTTCAGTTAATTTTTTAAAATAAGTGATATCACCATTATCTTCCAATGTCCAAGCCCATGCGAGTATGGCTTGCACATAGCACCAATCAAGGATTCGCTGCTCTGATAATTTTAAGATTTCAGCAAATAGAGAGATGCGTTTACCAATAATATGAGCTGCATTGTTATGAGCCAACAGTTTAGGTATAGGATTGCGAATGAAGGCTGCTACTTCATAGGCCGGATCACCAATTACGCCCTTGGGATCGATGACTAGCCAATCATCATTATTTTGTAAAATATTATCGTGGTGTAAGTCGCCATGGAGCAAAACAGTTTTTGAGGCCGTCATGATTAACTCATCACGTAGCTGCCTTGCCCTATGTAGATGCTTTTCAGGTATATTAAGATTATTATCCAATACCTTAAGCCAATCTTTGATATGGAGAAACTGATGAGACGGAGGGAGAGGTGCTTGGTGTAATCGTTTTAAACATTTGCAGGTAACATGTATTGCGTCGTGATCATTTGCTGGGAAATAGGAGCTCAACGAAATGCCTGGAACAGCACGTTCAATTAGGAGTATTCCCTCATTTTCAATGAGTACTTTGATGACACCAAATCCAGCAAAGGCTTTAAGCGCCATTGCTTCTCGTTTTAAGGCATCTGTATCAAAACATAATTTTAAAATAACAGGTTTTGAACCTTGCAAACCTGAAAGTATATAGTTGTGGCTTAGGTTTTGAACGGGCTTCAAATTAGATAATTCGTGGGCTATTTTTACCTGATCTGTTAACACAGATAAATTTCTTAGCCATTGTTTTCCTTGGTCACCGTATAAATTGATAATATTTTTTTCTAGTTCTTTCATCAATTACCTCTTGCTCACGTGTTGGATTTTTGTATTAATCAAAAAACGGCCAATCGAATTATTTTTTGACACAAACTAGCGTGCAAAACCTAGCTATAACCTGGAAACGAACTGAAAGTCCTTAATATTTCTAGTCTGTCATCAATATCTCTATGAAGACTTATGACAAGTCGTGATTTACCCTAGAGTTTTGGAGCCTTTGCGTCACTCATGCATATCTTGTCTATTTTTTGTTAATAACGGTTTCCAAAATTTGATGATTTAGAAGATGATCTAAGTAAGTCGACTCGGTTATAATTCAAATAAATTTGCTCTAAAGGATACACGATGAAGACCATGTTTTATAAAATTGAAAAAAATGATAAATTGGCTTATCTTCTTGGTTCATTCCACCTCCAGAGCCAACATCCTAAAGTCTCTATAGAAGTTTTAAATGCCTTTGAGCAAGTACAACAAGTTATGCTTGAGACAAATCTTGATGAGTATTCGGAAGTAATGAAGCGGTTTAAACATCGCTGTGAAACTTGGATGCTGAAAAATCAGCGAGGCCAGCAACTCCGTGCTAAAGATATAGCAATATTAGCATCAAGATTAGGCTCGCATCCCTTTTTGTATTTTGCTTCTTTTATTATGCCGAACATTTATCAAGATTTTATTAAAAGTTTTGTTCCTTTACAAGCCGCAAATATTGCGAATGGTTTTATGCTACGAGATATGGGATTTAATAAGCCTGGATTGGATTGGCTCTTTATGCTAAGGGCGAAAGAATCAGGAAAAGAATTAAAATATCTAGAAACTCTAGATGAACATCTCGATATAATGGTTGGTTTGTCTTTGACGTTTAAAGAGCAATCAGAAGTGATTCATCATATGTGTCAAGGTTCTTATTCTGGGAAAACAAAGGCAAAATTAATTGCGAGCAATCGTTTGCTAGAAGATGCATTTTTAGCTGACGATTTAGATTTTATAAGCAAACCCGTCAGCACAGACTCTCCTGCTGTTCTCAAGTATCTTCATACAAAAAATTCCAAAAGAGACCAAAAAATGGCATTAAATATACACGCCAATCTCAGAAAAAGTCTTAAAAGTACATTTATTGTTGTTGGTGCAGCACATGTGGCAGGTATTATCAAACATCTTCAGTCTCTAGGCTGCAACATAACGCCAATAGAGCAAACTGAAAAAAAATACTATATTGATAGTTTTTATAATCGACACCATTTTGCCATAAAAATGCGTGGTGCTGTGTTGTCACTGGGGCTATTGTTCATAGCACATGGAATATCAAGCACAAGTAAAAGTAACACTACATTTCATGCCGGTCTTCTTCTCGCTTGTGTGGCATTTATTGCGAATTGTCAGTTCATGTATAATCATGTTCACGAGCTTTCTTTTTTTGATAAAAAAACTTTACAACCGAAAATTGATAGCGAGCATCCCATTCGGGCCCTCAGCTATTAGACAAACTTCGTAAAGTTTTGTTGAACTTTTCTCAACGATCGGCTAAGTACAGATTTTTCAGTTTAATTGTATCTGCCCTTCTACTGAGTCAGGATTGTGAGTAATAGATGGATTGTTTGGCAGACAACCTGGCGATAAGGGCATTAGACCACAAACACCGCTCTTTCAATCAAATGAAATATCTGTTAGAATTTGCTGTTCATTATGGTAACTCTAAGGGTCCCCTTGCGGCGACAAGATTGTGAACCCCGTCAGGCCCGGAAGGGAGCAGCGGTAGCAGTCGTTTCGCGCGCAGAGGTGTGGCTCCTAGAGTTGCCGCCATTTCCCATTACAATTTATTTTTAAGTTCTACTCTCTCTTGAGGTCGGCAGATATTCATATGAGTTATCTCGCGCTTGCCCGTAAATGGCGTCCACGAACATTTTCTGAACTATTGGGTCAATCACACTTGACCAAGGCTCTCACTAACTCTCTCGATACACAACGCATACACCATGCTTATTTGTTTACAGGTACGCGCGGTGTTGGTAAAACAAGTATCGCACGTTTATTGGCCAAGGCTTTGAACTGTGAGCAAGGTATTTCTTCTGATCCTTGCTTGGTTTGTGATGCCTGCATCTCTATCGAGCGTGGATGTTTTGTCGATCTGATTGAAATTGACGGCGCGTCCAAAACACGAGTCGAAGATACGCGTGATGTGTTGGATAATGTGCAATATGCACCGACATGTGGCCGATATAAAATATATTTGATTGACGAAGTGCACATGTTATCGCAGCATAGTTTTAATGCTTTGCTGAAAACACTGGAAGAACCTCCAGCCCATGTCAAGTTTCTATTAGCAACTACCGACCCACAAAAATTACCTGTCACGGTGCTTTCTAGGTGTTTGAAGTTCAATTTGCGTCATATGGATGAGTCTGTGATTGCAGCTCATTTGCAACATATTTTGACACATGAGGGCGTGACGTTTGAGCACCAGGCAACGCTTTTGCTCGCAAAAGCCGCCCAAGGCAGTATGCGAGACGCTCTAAGTTTACTGGATCAAGCTATCGCCACCTGCCCAGCGGGTCTCCAGGTCGAGAGTATCAAAACACTACTAGGCTTTACCCAACAAGATTATGCGTCACAAATACTAGCAGCACTTTCCCGTAATGCGCCTGCTGAAATGATGGCTATTAGCCAGCAAATTCTTCAAAATGGGGGACAATTTGCCTACGTGCAAGATGAATTGTTGGATGCATTACATCATATGGCTGTTTATCAAGCATTACAAACGCCGAGTCCTTTGCTTCAGTTAAATCAACACTTAGTAGATCTTGTGCCGTATTTCTCTAGAGAAGATGTACAACTCATGTATCAAATTGTGCTGAAATCTAAAGAAGATATCGTCTATGCGCCAAGTTTAATCACCGGATTTGAGATGATGCTACTTCGTATGCATGCCTTTATGCCCGCTTCAGTACAGCAGGTGCCTATTAGACCTGCATCGGTCCTACCCACAGAAAAACCATTGAGTGATGAGCAAATACCTTCAGTCTCAGGCAATCAAAAAGTTCCTTCGGTTAATTCAGAGCTTTCTTTAGCGGAGAGCGTTGAGCAACAAAATGAACGGTCAAACGCAGATATTTCATGGTCTGTACTGTTTCCAAAGCTTGGTCTGCGTGGTTTAGCGTATTCTGCCGCAGAAAATGCAAATTTAAAAAGTCACGAAGCGCAGCAAATTGTTTTGCAGATTGAAAAAAATCACGAATCTCTCTTCACGAAGCCAGTTATACAGCGTATTGAAGAGGCTTTGAGCGAGTACTTTGGTTCGCCAAAGAAAATCAAGTTAGATTTAAGTGAGCAGGGGATTGTTTCACCTGCCGCGCAAAAAAAAGCTCAAGATGACCAAGCTCGCCAGGAAGCAGCTATGTGTTTAGAGCAAGACGTTTTTTTTAAGCAGCTACAATCAGAATTTGCGGGCGAGGTGGTTCTAGATTCCGTAATACCAATTAGTGAATGATGATACCAGTCGTTGATATCCTGTGTATGAATGATTTATACTCAATCATCAGATCAGGGCTTGCACGCCCAAATGACGTACGAGTTGGACAAGCTTTAGAAACATGTCCTATACTAAATTTTTGAAAATTAACTAAAATAAAGAGGCTTTTATGAGTGACATAGGTGGTAATTTAAATCGACTGTTAGACGAAGCTCAAAAAATGCAAGACCGCATGAAACAAGCTCAAGAAGAATTGATTCAATTAGTTGTGGAAGGCAAAGCTGGTGGCGGTATGGTTAAAGTCCGTATGAATGGTCGTCATGATGTATCTAAAGTGACAATAGCACGCTCACTTCTTAACGAAGAAGTTGAAATGCTAGAAGATTTAGTCGCTGCGGCTGTGAACGACGCCGTTCGCCAAGTTGAAAAAGTCTCTAAGGATAAAATTAACCAACTTACTGCGGGTTTAAATATTCCAACAGACTTTATGAAAGACGGCGACAAAGAATAATTGACAATGGATGCTATCACACGCCTGGTCGATGCACTTCGCTGTCTTCCAGGTGTCGGTCCAAAATCTGCTCAGCGCATGGTGTTTCACTTATTACAACACCAGCGCCAGCGCGGGTTACATTTGGCTTCGTGTTTACAAGAAGCTATGAATCAAGTTGTACATTGCAAATTTTGTCACACATTTACCACGGAAGATATCTGCTCTTTATGTCTGCAACCGGATCGTGATTTAACCATGTTGTGTGTGGTTGAAGGACCAGCAGATGTTGCAGCCATCGAGCAAAGCGGTTTGTACCGCGGTCGATATTACGTGTTAATGGGGCGAATCTCTCCTTTAGATGGTATCGGTCCGAGCGAAATCGGATTAGATCAATTATACCAGCAAGTAATATCTGAAAATGTTCGCGAGGTTGTACTGGCTCTGAGTCCAACTGTCGAAGGGCGCACGACCATCCACTTTATACAAGATCTATTTAAATCGAAGCCTGTTCGAATCAGCCAGCTAGCTCATGGTATTCCATCAGGAGGTGAGCTGGCATTTTTGGATAGCCATACAATTGGATCAGCGTTACGTAATAGAGAGATTCTAGAGGATGGACTTTAGATAGCGGATATTGATTCAAGAATATTGTTTATATATTTTCTTTTTGAATCATATCGTTAGCTACTAGACTTAAATTAAAACAGTCTTGACGAAAGAAGCCAATTATTTTTAAAAAAAGTGAAGAAAAGGTTTGACAGTGTGATTGAAATAGGTAGAATATGCCTCACGCCGGTTGATGGCGAGCTGATTAAGAAGAA
>VFQP010001058.1_pt1 | contig 41085 bp, 37 predicted proteins | sample 3512351 | NCBI WGS metagenome assembly VFQP01 (sample SAMN10412372, study PRJNA504923) | tailings metagenome | isolation source: Relicate 1 Philex TSF1 revegetated site | place: Philippines: Tuba, Benguet | collected 2017-08-29
TGCTGCTGGCCCCGGGCGATCGCGCCGAGGTGGCCTTCGTGGCCGACAACCCGGGCCGCTGGCTGATCCACTGCCACGTGCTGGAACACCACGCCGGTGGCATGGGAACGCACTTTGAAGTGACGCCCTGAGCACGGCGGAACTCCTGCGGACGGCCGGTTACAGACGGCAAGTCGACATCCGTTTCGCGAAAGAGGTCCCCATGCTGTTCTCCGCCCGCCGTTTCATCCGCCGCGTTCAGGACGGCACGCAAGTCGCCCGAGGCCAGGCCATCATCGGTGAGCTGGGCGCCTCCATCGGCATTCCCGAGCTCGCCCTGGAGCTCAACAGCTGCACGCTGTCCATCGACGGCGTGGTCATCACCATCGAGCTGGACGCCGCCCACAGCCGCTTCCTCATCTCCACCTACCTGGCCGATGCCGATGCCTCACATGGCCAGTTGCCCTACCGGGCCATGATGGAAGGCACCCTGGAGAGCGTGCTCGATGCGACCGGCATGGTGTTGGGCATCGACAAGCTGGAAGACCGCATCGTGATGGTCACCGCACTGTTCCTGGACGACCTCACGGGCGAGGACGTGGGCGAGACCCTGTCGCGCTTTGTCGTGAAGGCCCGGCACTGGCGGGAGCGGTTGGCCAGCATGTCGATCACCCCGTCCGATTCGCATCACTTCCTGCTGACACCCTCCATGCTGGCTTGAGCGCCGTCCCACCGCCCTCGGAGTCTTCCCATGACCATCAGCCTCCAAGATTTCCAATCCCGCGCCGCTAAAGGTGAAAGCCGCATCCGCCTTAGCGGGTCAAAGAAAGGCACTGCCGGCGCAGACCTCCTGGCCACCCACAAAGGCAGCCTGGCAGGGCGCGTGGTGGAGTGGCGGCGCGGCAATGCGCAATCCCAGGTGGCGGAAAACAAGGAAGTCACTCGCGTGTTTCTCGACGCCATCAAGACCAGCTACGGCGAGGCGGGAGAGCGAGCGGTCAGTCAGCAGCTCAAGGTGGACGACGGCAGGCCGTTGAAATCCAGCCAGGTCAAACAACTGATCGATGTGGCCGAGGCAGCGCACACCGACAGTGTGCGCGCCGCGCAACGTCAACAGGCCATCGAAGCGAGAGCCGCCAGCATGACGGCGGACGTGTTTTCACGGGAGCGTGAATTCAACGTGTTCGGGCTCGCAAGCAGCTTCTTCGAGAATGCGGGGCACCCGGGGCTGGCCGCGCAGATGGCGCAGCAACTCCGCGACCCCAACAGCGAATCGTCGCAAGCCATCACCAAGGCTGTTCTTGACATCCTCAGCCGCAACTGGCCCGTCGGAGCGATCGAGATCGACCAGACGCAGGCCCATGACCTGACCCGCTTGGTCAAGGCGACCGTGATCCGAACGCTGCTCAAGCATGAGTGCGGGCTCATCGCCCTGCAAGATGAAGCTTGTACGAAGGTGCTGTTGCGTGAGCCATCCATTCAAGTCACGGCCGGCAACGAGATTTACGAGGTCAGCACCATGGACGTACTGGAGTCGGCTCTGAGGTCAAATCGACTGGACGGTGGACTGCCGAACAACCTGGCACATGACTTGGTTGACACCGCTGCAACGCTCACGGGCTGGATTCGACCTGAAGCCGCAGACATGGGGAACTGCAGAAACCCCGAAGGTGTAGAACGTGCCCACAAATTGCTCAATCTCGCGTTCGACGAAAGCCTGTCGCTGCTGAGCACATCGGATGCTGGCGCCCCAACCCGCCCGCTCACCAACAAAGCGCTGACCCTTAGACGCGACTTGCAGATTGCCGCGGCCACCGTGGGTGACGGGCATGGCAACTTCACCACCGATGCGGATGCAATCGAAAGCGCCATCGACACCGAATGCGCTCGCCTTGCCCTGCAACCCGGCGAGCCTGACCTCGGCGTGCTGAACCAGATCCAGGACCTGGCCTGCCGCGCACGGGGATGTCCGGGCAGTCTCGATGGCACCACAGCCGCCAACCGGCGATTCCTGGCCCAGTTGCGTGAGAAAGCCAACGCGCTCGATGGCAACGATGGTCTGGATCAACTGGGCTTCATTTCCAGCGGAATGCGACAGCTCACCGCTCAGATGATCCGCCAGGCCATCGCGGTGGCGGGCCCCGCTCCTGCCGAGCTGGGCCCGGACTTCAAGTTCGAGGCCATATCCCTCGGCTCCACGTCACGCGCCGAGGCCTCCGTGTACTCCGACGTCGAGTTTGCGTTCGTATTGCCCGAGAACCTGTCAGACGAACAGGTTGAAACCGCACGCGAGCACCTCCAAAAGGTCTCCATTCTGGTTCGCATGCAGGTCAAGGCCCTTGGGGAAAGCGGGGAGCTGGGGCTGCCCCAGAAAGTGCATTGGGACGAGGCGTGGAACACCCCCGCCGAATCGCCAGAGGCCTTCATCGGTCGACCGGCCGACCTCGTGGCGTCCAGCTTCGGCGTGAGCGACGACCACCCCACCGAGGCCAACCACTTCACCATGTTCGCCAACGCCGAATGGCTGTTCAGTTCCGACGAAAATGGGTCAGCCAGACTGGGCTCCACCGATCTCACCGAAGCGCTGCATGCAGCGACTCGAAACAACCTCATGGGCGGCGCCACGAAGAACCGGCCCGCCAACGCCACGGTTCTGGGCAAATGGCTCATGAACGAAGGCCTCGCCATCCAGAGCAACACGCAAGCGGACAGGCGGCCGTCGCACCTGCTCGCGTTGATCAAGGCGGGCGCGGTTGGTGACTTGAAGGTCAATGTCAAGCAGTTGTCGCGCCTCCCCATGATGCTGGCGCAGGGCTTGTGCCTGATCAACGGCATCTACCAGGAGAACGAGGATCGCCGTTCGCCTTCTGGTGCCTACTTGCACAGCACGCACATGCGCGCAGAGGCGCTGGTTCGCGCCGGTGTGCTGGATCGCCAGCAGGGCGACGATCTCGTCCGTGCCATGGACCTTCTGGGCAAGGTGCGCATCGCCTCGCACCTGGCAAACGACCGGGCGGAGGATGAGGTGGCGCTCGCAGGCCATCACGACCTGATCGAAGCGATCACGTTGCTGGCGCCATTGGAAACAGCCCTGCGCGAAGCCCTGGCTGACGAAAAGCTGCGCTTTCCCAACGTCTCGACACCCGTCTCGTCGGAACCCTACACCTACTGAGTCCGCACCGCAGCGCCCGGATGCGCACCAGGCACATCCGGGTCTGGTGATCCGGCGGTCAAGGGCGCATCACGGGCAATACGCTCGGCCACCCGTTGCGCCTGCTGCGCGATGGTGCGCAACAAGCCGCCGGGCTGGCGGATGTCGAAGCCCACGAAATGCAGGCCCTGCAGATCGCCCGCGCCGTGCAGCACCGTGGGAAGGCCGCGCGCGTCGAGCGGCAGCGTGTGTTGTGGAAAGAGCGTGGCCAGGCTGGCGCTGTAACCGGTGGCCAGCACGATCGCGTCGAAAGGCTGCTCGCGGCCGTCGGTGAAGCGCGCGCCGTCGCGCGTGAGCGTGGCGATGCCGGGAAACACAGCGATGTCGCCGGCCTTGATGCGATCCAGGGTGCCGATGTCGATCATCGGCGTCTTGCCCTCGCGGCGCAGCTGCTGCAACGGTGAGGCGCGCGGCGTGCGCAGGCCCCAGCGCGAGAGATCGCCCACGGTCAGGTTGCGCAGGAGGCTGGCAATCGCGTTGCCCAGCGGCTCGGGCAGCTTGCCGAGCGCGATGCTGGAGAGCTGCGTGGGCCGGCCCAGCACGTCGCGCTTGACGATGTTGACCGGTGAGCGCACCGACAGCGCCACGCGCACGCCCTGCTCGGCGAGGTCCAGCGCGATTTCGGCGCCGGTGTTGCCAATGCCAACCACCAGCACGCGCTGCCCGGCAAAAGGCTGGGGGTTGCGATAGCTTCGGCTGTGCAGCACGCGGCCGGCAAAAGCGTCCTGCCCGGGCAGCAGCGGCACGGTGGGCTCGCGGTTGGCGCCGGTGGCCAGCACCAGTTGCGGCGCCGCAAAGGCCTGGCCGGCGGTGGTGTGCGCCTGCCACATGCCCGCGCCATGCGTGATGCACAACACCGTTTGCCCGTACACCGGTGAGATGCGGTGGTGCCTGGCATAGGCCTCAAGGTAATCCACCACGCCCTGACGCGGCACATAGCGCGGCGCCTCGGGCGGAAAAGGCAGACCCGGCAGCGACGAGTGTGTCTTGACGGTGTGCAGGTGAAGCCGCTCGTAGTGCTGGCGCCACGAGCTGCCCACGCCGCAAGCCTGTTCGAGCACGGTGCTGTCGATGCCGAGCTGGCGCAGGCTTCCCGCCACCGCCAGCCCCGCGGGGCCGGCGCCGACGATGAGCACGGGAGCGGGCGTGGCGTTCGCGGTGGCGGCGTTCTCGGGCATGGTGAAGCCGAGTGTGCCCACCGGCTGGACCGGTGCCCATCGGTGTTCGCCCGCGGCCGCGCAGCGGTCAGAACGGCAGCAGCACCCCGAACAGCCCGCCTGCGAACACGCCAGCCACCGTGCCCACGATCACGTCGGACGGGAAATGTGCGCCGGTATGCACGCGGGCCCAGGCGGTCAGCAGCGCAATGGCGGCCATGGCGGTCGACAACGCATCGTTGGGTGTGTGCGGCAGCAGCGTACCGATGACCGCGCCCATCACCAGCGCGTGGCTGCTGGGAAACCCGGCACGCGCGCTGTGGCCCAGGTGGTTGTCGCAAAGCCCCAGCACGAAAGGCCGCTGCGCCTGCCAGCGACGCGCCAGCCGCTTGCCGGCGAGTTGCACCACCCCGGCGAACGCCAGTGCCAGCAGCGTCAGAGACGCGCCTTGCGAGGGCGCCTGGGCCCCCGCGGCCGCCACCAGTACCAGCAATGGCAGCCAGCTCCAGCGCGCCCACTGTCGGGCCAGCCGCATCAGCCAGACCGGGCCACAGCCGGCACCGATGGCGCGAAACAGCACAGCGTCGAGCCGTAACCAGGGCGAAACGACAGCCGACGGCGTGACACGGGAAATCTCCATACCGCTACTCTGGGCAGCCCATGTGACCTACTCATGACGACCGAGGGTCAGTTCAGTGACGCGGCACGCGCCTGCATCAGGGCGCGGTCCTGTGCGTTCTGCGTCAGCGCGGCTGCGCGTTCGAAGGCGGCTCGCGCTTGGGCCCGTTGGCCGAGTTGTTCGAGCAGATCACCGTGCACCGCAGCCAGCCACGGGTAGCGTGCCAGCGCAGGCTCGGCCAGCAGCGGCTGCAGCAGTTGCAGGCCAGCGGCCGCGCCCGCGTGGCGCGACACCGCCACCGCGCGGTTGAGTTCCACCACCGGCGAGGGTTGCATGCGCGCCAGTTCGGCATAGAGCGCGGCCATGTGGCCCCAGTCGGTGGCGTCGGCCGTGGCGGCGCGTGCGTGGCAGGCGGCGATGGCAGCCTGGAGCTGGTATGGGCCTGGCGTGTTGGTAAGCGATTCGGCACGCGCCAAGGCCTCCAGTCCGCGGCGAATCAGTGGCTGGTCCCAGCGCGAGCGGTCCTGCCGCTCCAGCAGCACGGGGCGGCCTTCGGCGTCGGTGCGCGCGGCGCTGCGCGAGGCCTGGATTGCCAGCAGCGCGAGCAGCCCCAGCACCTCGGGCTCATCGGGCACAAGGCCCAGCAGCACGTGCGCCAGGCGCAATGCCTCATCGCACATCGCGGGGCGCATCCAGTCGTCGCCGCGGGTGGCGGTGTACCCCTCGTTGAAGATGAGGTAGATCACCTCGAGCACCGAACCCAGGCGCTCGTTGAGCGCGGCGCCTCGTGGCACCTCGAACGGCACATCCGCATCACGCAGCGTGCGCTGTGCTCGCACAATGCGCTGGGCGATGGTGGGCTCGCTCTGCAGCATGGCGCGCGCAATCTCGTGCGTGGTGAGGCCACCCAGCAGCTTGAGCGTGAGCGCCACGCGCGCGTCGAGCGAGAGCACCGGGTGGCAGGCGGTGAAGATCAGGCGCAGCAGGTCGTCGCCGATGGTGTCCTGGCGCGCGGCGTCCACCGTGTCAGCGACGTCAGGTACGCGGTCGGCCTCGAGGGTTTCGAGATCGGCCGCGATGTCGGCCTCGTGGCCCTCGCGCGTGGCGCGCTGGCGCAGGTGGTCGATGGCACGGTTGAGCGCCACGCGCATCAGCCAGGCACCGGGGTTGTCGGGCACGCCCTTGAGCGGCCAGTGTTCGAGCGCGGCCACCAGCGCGTCCTGCGCGATGTCCTCGGCCAGGCCGAGATCGCGCACACGCCTGGCCACCGCCGCCACCACCGCTGCGGACTCGTGCCGCCAGGTGGCGGCGATGCGTTCATGTACCGCGCTGTGCATCGGCTGTGGTCAGAACTGTGGCGGCGCGGCGGCCTCGTCCATGTAGAAAACCTCCCACTGGTGGCCATCGGGATCGGCAAAGCCGTGCTGGAACATGAAGCCGTGGTCTTGCGCACGGTTGGGCGTGCTGCCACCGGCCGCGAGCGCCTTGGCCACGAAGCCGTTCACCTCGTCGCGGCTGGCGCATTCGAGCGCATTCAACACCGCCGTGCCCTTGGCCGGGTCTGCCACCGGCAGGTGGGTGAAGCCCTGAAAGAAGGGCTTGACCAGCAGCATCACGAAGATGTGCTCGCTGATGACGATGCAGGCCGCCTGCTCGTTGGAGAAGCGCGGGTTGAGCGTGAAGCCCAGCCCGGTGTAGAAGGCTTGTGCGCGCGGCAGGTCGGCCACGGGCAGGTTGACGAAGAGTCTGGATGGCATGGGGATCTCCTGGCGGTGTCGGGTGCGGCGAGCGATTTCGCCGCGCTCAAGTCCACGACGCAACAGGCCCTACGGCTTCGACAGCCACTGATCGGCCGATGCGGTCCGGGTCCGACTTTCGTCGAAACACGGTGCCAGGCCACGAACCTCCACCGTGGCCCATTCGGCGGCCGGGCACTGGCGCGCGAGTTCGATCGCCTCGTCGCGCGTGACGCCGTCGAGCAGGAAGAACCCGCCCACCATTTCCTTGGCCTCGGCGAACGGGCCGTCAACCCGGCGCGCAGCGCCTGGCGCCTGGCTCACGCGCACGGCGTCATTCAGCCCGGCGAGCGACTCCACCGCCTTCAGGCGACCCTGCGCGCGCAGGGCCTCGCCAAACGCCTGCATGCGCGCGTAGGCTTCGCGCCCCTCGGCTTCGGTGCGGGTGGCGCGCTGGCCAGTGGGTTCGATGATCAGCAGCATGTACGACACGGTGCAAGTTCTCCCGGTAGGCAAAACGCACATCCTAGGCCCAGAATGCGGCGCCATGAACACCCCCACTTTCGACGCGTTCCGCGAACAGGCCCTGGCCGAGGGTTTCGACGAAGTCATCGAGCGCCAGTGGGCGCCGAACACCGTGCTCGACACGCACACCCACCCCTTCTCGGTGAAGGCGGTGGTGACGCAGGGCGAGTTGTGGCTGACCGTGGACAACAACACCCGGCACCTGCGTGCGGGTGACACCTTCGCGCTGGCGCGCGACGTGCCGCATGCCGAGCGTTACGGCGCCGAGGGCGCGGCGTACTGGGTGGCCAGACGCAATGCGCGCTGAGCCCCAGGTCCATTGACGCGCCGCCCACATCCCCGCCGCTGTACAGCGCCACCCCCAGGCGCACCGCATCCACCGCAAAGAACGCCAGGTCCACCGGCGTGTGCCCGTCCGGGTCCACATAGCGGTATGGGTTGTTGTTCCCGCACGCATAGCGGCCAGGGCTTCGAGATCGTCACCGTGGCGAGAGATATCACTCTGATCGAAGTGTGCCTTCAGAAAGCGCCCGCGCGAGGCGAGTGTCGTACGCTGCAGCAGGCGATCAACTCCCCAGCTTCGCATTCATGGCCAACCGAATATCTTCCTCTGAGTACAGGTACCGCCCCGGAGCCACCATATTGTCGATGCCATAGAGATACATGACACCCTCCCAGATGCGATCCTGCGCGGTCACAGGCGAGAACGTAAGCGAACCTGCCTCGGACTGTTGCATCACACCGTAGGCCCAGCGGTCAGCCGATTCTCTGGTCATTCGCCCGTCTAGCACATCGCGGAACACATGGCGCACCGCCTCAAGATCGATTTCCACTTACCAGCTCCCCGTGTAGTTTCCGTTGCGGTCGAACTGGTAATGGATCTTGCTTCCGTTGTTCAACTCCGGCCGCACCTGACGAACATTGCCCGCTTTATCGACCGTCTCGATCCACCCTCGCGACCTTCCTGTCGCGGCATCGTACTCGTGCACATAACGAGCACCCGCCATCTCCCCAGGTTTACGAGCCGGCTGGGGCCAGCCTCGGTCACCGTGGTGGGGTTGCCGTGGGTGTCGTGACCGCTGTAGCTGGTCTGGTAGGTCACCCCGTCGCGCACGATGGTTTTCTGCGTGAGGATGGGGGCATACACCTCGGTATCGATGCGGCTGGGGAAGGCGCCCTGGCGCAGGTTGTTCTCGTAGGAGATGAGTTGCGGGCTCCAGGTGTAGCTTTCGGTCTGCAGCGCGCCAGTGGCCTTCTGCATCAACAACCCGACGCGCCAGACCGAGCCCGAGGTCGCGTAGTTGGCACCGACGTGGCGGTAGGTGATGCTGCCGCTGGGTGTGGTCACCGCCGTGGTGTCGTAGGTGTTGGTGGTGCCAGGGGTGTAGGCAAACGACCAGCTACCGCCACCACTGGCCGTCTTGGAGGTCACCACCACAGAGCGACTCGCTGGGTTCGTCACCGAGTCGAAGTGCACATGGCCATAGCCATAGGTCAGCATGCCGCCCTGCGGATAGGTCAACGTGCGCAACTGGTTGTAGTTGGCGTCTGACGTCGCGACCGCGGTGTTGTAGGTGTACTGCCAGCTGGTGGCGGGCGAACTCGGGCGGGTGACGCTGGTGAGGAAGTAGCGCCCGTTGACGTTCTGGATGTTCTGGTAGTTGTAGGTCCAGGTGCGTCCACCGGTGACGATGGATGAGATACGGCGAGCGAGTGTTCCGCCATCAAGGTAGTTGAAGGTCACCGAACGGCCATCGCTGGTGGTGACGCTGCTGATCTGCGGGCTGAACGCGGCCGCGTAAGACACCGTAGCCTGGTTGTTGTTGCGATCCGTGATGCGCGTGGTGTACCAAGCCGTGACGGGGTTGGCCCCGCCGACCTCACCCACTTGCTGGGTCATATCGTAGCGAATGCCCTCGGGTGAGTAGACGGCCAGACCGGCGCCGGGAATGCAGTCGGCACGCCAGCGTTGCGTGGTCATCATGAGAGGAGAGCCCGTCGGCGTGAACGCCAGCACCTGGCGGCTGCCGTCGGGCAGCTCAAGCACCGGGTTGTCTCCGATCGCGGTTCCGCCATCGGTGTTCACGCAGACATTGGTGTTGCCCTTCTTCAGTACCCGGCCGAAGTGAACGGTCCACCCAACACCGGATAGCGAGGCGTAATGCAGATCGGCTGGGTTCAGGGGGTTGAGCCGGTTGCTGTTGAAAGAGCGAACGACCTGCAGATCGAAACCGCCGTTGCCGGGGAGATGGATGTCGACCGAATGGATTTGCAGCGCGCCGGTGAACGGATCGACGTTCTCGGTGGCGTGCTGGTTGATGTAGTCACGGTTGGGATAGCGCCCGGGCTCCTGGTAGAAGTCGGGCAGGGATTCCTGCGCGTGCAGCCCGGTAGCCGGCAAGCAGATGGTCAGCAAAAGGCCCAGGCGCGCCGCAAGGCTGCGCCAACGTCGTTCGTCGATCATGAAAGTTCTCCCTCATTGGCAACGCAGCGACCTGTTGTGAGGCTCGACTGCTGCAGGTGACACGAAGTCTAGGCAGCACCGGTCACAAGGTGCCCTGTCAGTTTTGACAGGGCGGGGGTATCGCGGTGTCCTCAATCGGTAGGAAGAATCGCGGGATCGACGCCATGGGCGGCTGCATGCGGGAAGAATCCTGCGGGAAGCGCCGACAAGCATTGGCAGCAGCTTTATGTGCCGGATGCATCAATACCGAACTAAGGGAGTGAAAAGTGAGACCACTGCGCGTACCGAGAAAGCGAACAAGAAAATTCTTTCGCCGCTGTCTTATGGCGTGTGCCTGCGCTGTACTTGCAGCCTGTGGGGGTGGTCAAGCGGCTGGTACGCCGACCAACGTTGCGCCTTCCGAAACGGCATCCACAGCTTCGTCAACTGCGAGTGCGGTCGTTCATCAGAATTTGTCAACTGCGGGTTCGCTGCCTGCACCCGCGCCGGCGATCGCTCCTGTCAATCCCCACACACCCCCGGCAACAACCGAGGATGCGCCACGGCGTGCGATGCCGAACATGCAGGCAGCCATCAACGCGCGCGAAGGCAAAGCCGGCCAGTCAATCAGCGGCACCCCCCCCAGCAACACCTCGGCAACCGCTTCGGGCAATGGCAGGACATTGGACACATTTCCGCCGCCCACGCCCTTCGTGATGCGGAAGACGGTGCTGGAACGTCTTTCTGCACCGGTCGACATCGGGTTCACGACCGAGGGGCTTCTGTACTACCTCGAACGGGATGACGGGCTGTTTCTGCTGAAGCGCGATCAATCAGCGAAGCGACTGATCGCGCGGAGCGACATCGACGCTGTTGGCCGTTTGAGATGGGTGGCTGCTGTGCTCGATCCAGCATCTACGTTGAAAAGGACCTTTTATGTGCTGGCACGTATCCGCAATGGCCATCGCGAAGAAGCCGTGATCGAACGTTTCGAGTTCGACGCGAATTGGCAGAACGTGGGGGCACGCCGTGTCCTCTCGATCAATGCTCCGTTTTCCGAGGAGCACATCGCGCCAGCCGCCGGCGGTGCCCTGCGGTTCAGCCCCACAGGCCATCTCTACGTGGGGCTGGGTGCGGAAGTTCTGCGCATGGATCGGGACGGCAATCCCATCCCAGGCAACCGCCCACCGACTGCTCGCGAACCGCACGTCTTTGTGCGCGGCACGCGTGCTCCCGTGGCGATCGGCTTTCATCCGAATACGGAGGCGCTTCTGGTGGCGCAAGGCAACCCGGATGAGATTCTGCGAATCGAAGGGCGCGCTCCCCACGCACAAGCTCTGCCGGATGCAAGAGGTCTGCGTTCGATGGTGCACCTTAAACATCCACCCTGGCACGGCTGGCAGAACGCTTTTGCCCTGGGATTCGACCGGGGCGAGCAGATCGATCTTGTACGGATCGACATCAACGGCAAGGTGACACGATCTGTCACGCTACTCAGAAAGCTGGGTACCGGCTTCGCGGCGCTGGCTGAAGGGCCCGACGGGCTCTATGTGGCGACATCCGGTCATCCCGGTGGCGAACAAATCTGGCGACTTACAGGGAATTGATTGTTGCCAGCAGCCATCGCGCCGCTCAGGGCCTTCGCAACCAAACATACCAACCCATCACTGGTTGGTTCTGGTCCTCGCGGATCATGCCAGCGTCGATTTTCTGCACCACCATGCCATGGGCCGCGGCAAGTTGCTCAATGGATGAGCGCGAGTGCGCGTAACGCAGGCTGGGGCGCAACTGCAGCGCGCGGCCGGCATCGGCCTGCTCGACACTGAACGCGAACACGCCACCCGGCGCCAGCCGCTGTGCGGCCGCGGCGAACACCGTGTCCAGCGGGCCCACGTAGATGAACACATCGGCCGCGACGATCAGGTCGAGGGCACCGTCAGCCTGGCTCTGTGCGTCCCGCAAGCCCTCGACCACGTCGGCCCGCCACACGCGGCGGTACAGGCCACTGGCCTGCGCACGGCGCACCATGGCGTCGGCCACGTCCACGCCGTCGATGACATCGGCGTGCGGTGCGAGCACTTGCGCGCACAGGCCAGTGCCGCAGCCGAGGTCGAGCACGCGCTGGAAACGCCGCCCACCCGCCAGCAGCGGCGTCAGCAGGGTCTGCGGCGCGCTGTACTTGAGCACCTCGACCAGGTGGTCCTGAAATTCGTCGGCGTAGCGGTCGAACAGGATGCGTGCGTACAAGGCGGGCGGCGGTGGCGGCTCGCGCACGTCGGTGACGGCGGCGAGGTAGAAGCGGTGCACCTCGGCGTCGGCCCCGTGTGCGATGGCCAGCTCGAAGCATTTCGCAGCCTCGGCGAGATGGCCATGGCGGCGCATCAAGGTACCGCGCTGGCTCCACGCCTCGCCCATCGTGGGATCCAGCGCCAGGCATTCCTGCAGCGCTTGCAGGCCTTCGCGCTCGTGGTCCTGCTCCAACTCGCAGGTGGCCAGCGCCAGCCACAGCCCGGCCTGTTGCGCACCCAGTGCGATGGCCTGGCGCAGTGCGTGCACCGCACCCGCCCAGTCGCCCCGCGCTTCGCGGCACAGGCCCAACGCGGCCCAGGCATCGCGGTTGGTGGGCTCGGCCAGCAACGCGGCGTCCAGCCGCGGCACCGCGTCGTCCCAGCGGCCCAGGCGCGTGAGCGTGACGCCCAGGTTGGCCAGCACCGACGCCCGACCGGGCACCAGCACCAGGGCCGCCTCGTAGTCGGCGCGCGCGGCGTCAAAGCGGCCGGCCTCGAAGTGTTCGTTACCGGCGAAGAAGTGCGCCTTGGCGCGTTCGATGGTGTCGTCAGGCATGCAAGACCGTGTGCGTTCAGACTTTCGAGAAATCCGGCTTGCGGCGTTCCATGAACGCACCGAATGCTTCCCTGGCGGCCGGCTCGCGCAGCATGCGGCCGAAGCTGGCACCTTCGTCGGCGATGGTCTTGAGCACGAGTTCGCTCTGGCCTTTCTTCATGAGGCGCTTGGTTTCGATAAGGGAACTCAGCGGCTTGGCAGCGAGCTTGGCGGCCACGCTGTGGGCGTAGGTGTTGGCCTCGGTGGGCGGCAGCACGCGGTTGACGAGACCCACCTCAAGCGCGGCCTCGGCCATGAAGGGCTCGCCCAGCAGCAGCGCCTCGGCGGCGCGGTGGTAGCCCAGCATCTGCGGCACCAGCAGGCTGCTGGCGGCTTCAGGGCACAGGCCCAGGTTCACGAAGGGCATGGAGAACGCGGCGTTGTCGCCCGCGTAGACCAGGTCGCAATGGAAGAGCATGGTGGTGCCCACGCCCACGGCGGGGCCGCACACCGCGGCCAGCAGTGGCTTGGGGAAGGTGGCGATGCCTTGCAGGAAGCGAAACACCGGTGAGTCCAGGCCCGCGGGCGGGTTGTTGAGGAAATCGCCAATGTCGTTGCCGGCGGAGAACACGGTCTCGTGGCCCTGGAACAGCACCACGCGCACGGCGGCGTCGTCCACCGCGCTGGCCAGGGCGTCGGCCATGGCGCCGTACATGGCCGCGGTAATGGAGTTCTTCTTGTCGACCCGGTTGAGGGTGATGGTGCGGATGCCGGCTTCGGTGTGGACGAGGATGTCGCTCATGGCTTTGCAAGCGGGTGTGAAAACAGCCAAGCAAGTTACCACGAAGGCCACCTTCCATGGGCGGCGCGGCCTAGACTCGGCTCCCTCGAACTGTCACGCACACGACGGCCATGATTTTTCGCCTGCCGCTGCTCCTGTCCTGTCTGTTTCTGGGTCTGCTGACCGCGTGGTCACCCTCCGCTGTCCGCGCCCAGGACACAAGCACCGCCCGACCGGACGCACAGGCGCCACTGCCCCCGATGTCGCGCCCGCGCGTGGCGTTGGTGCTGTCGGGCGGCGGGGCCCGCGGCTTTGCCCATGTGGGCGTGCTCAAGGCGCTGGAGGCCGCGCGCGTGCCGGTGGACCTGATCGTCGGCACTTCGATGGGCGCCATCGTGGGCGGGCTCTACGCCAGCGGCATGACGGCCGACGAACTGGAGCGCGAGATCCTGGGCGTGGACTGGAACGGGCTGTTCAGCACGCGCCAGCCACGGCAGATGCTCTCGCAGCGGCGCAAGGAGGAGGACTTCGAGCTCTCGCCGGTGCTGCTGCTCGGCTTTCGCAACGGCGAGTTCCGCCTGCCCACGGGCGCGGTGTCGAGCCGCTCGCTGGAGATGCTGCTGCGCCGCTACACGCTGCCCACGCGCCACCTGCCCAGCTTCGACGGCCTGCCGACGCGCTTTCGCGCGGTGGCGACCGACATGGAGACCGGCAAACCGGTGGTGATGGACCGCGGCGACCTGGCGGCCGCGCTGCGCGCGAGCATGTCGGTGCCGGGCGTGTTCTCGCCATTGGAGATCGAGGGCCGCATCCTGGGCGACGGCGGTCTGGTGAACAACCTGCCGGTCAACGTGGCTCGCGATCTGGGTGCCGACGTGATCATCGCGGTCAACATCGGCACGCCGCTGGCGGGCCGCGACTCGCTGGGCACGCTGCTGGGCATCACCACCCAGATGGTCAACATCCTGACCGAGCAGAACGTGCAATCCAGCATCGCCACGCTCACGGCGCGCGATTTGCTGCTCGCGCCACCGCTGGGTGAGTTGAGCTCGGGCGATTTCGAGCGCGGGGCCGAGCTGGTGCGCCTGGGCAACGAATACGCGCGCACGGTGAGCGAGGCACTGGCGCGCTTTTCGGCACCGGCGCCCCAATACCAGGCATGGGCCGATGCACGGCGCACGCAGGCCGAGCTGAACGCCACGCGCGTGGGCACGATCGCCAGCATCCGCTTCGAGGGGGTCGAACAGGCGCGCGCCGCGCGAATCGCCACCACGCTGGACACCGCACCCGGCCAGGCCGTGGACGTGCGTCGCATCGAGGAAGACCTGCAGGAACTGGCGGCGCTCGGCGACTACGAACGCATCGACTACCGGCTGGTGCGCAACGCCGACACCGGCGGCGAGGACCTGGTGATCGGCCTGCGCGAAAACAACTGGGGCCCCAACTACCTGCGGCTGGGCATCGACCTGCGCACCGATTTCCAGGGCGAAGGTGCGTTCAACCTGCGCCTGAGCCACAACCGCCACTGGCTCAACGACAGCGGCGCCGAATGGCGCAACCGCGTACAGGTGGGCGAGACGTTGGGGCTCTACTCCGAGGTCTATCAGCCCTTGGGGTTGGCAAGCGAGCGCTTCGTCTCAGCCTATGTGGACGCCAGCGTGCGCCGGGTCGATCTCTACGGGCTCGACGGCGACGCGCTGGCGCGCCTGCAGCGGCGCAGCTTTCGCGTCGGCGCCGACATCGGCTGGCCGATCGGCTTGCGCGGCACGGTGGGTGAAATGCGGCTGGGTCTGGTGTCGAGCGCGCGCCGCGCCACGCCCGAGCTGTTGTCGGCCAGCCTGAGCGGCTTGCCGGTGGCCAGCAGCGTGCGCTGGCGTGAAAGCGGCGTGCGCGCGGCGGTGATCGCCGACCAGCTGGACTTCGCGAATTTCCCCTCGCGTGGCTACCGTGCGCTCGGCGAGTTCGTTGCCGGCCGCCGCCACGAGGTGGGCGGCGCCACCAACAGCTTCACCCGCGTGGAGGGCAGCTTCACCGGTGTGCGCAGCTTCGGGCCGCACACCCTGAACGTGGGCGCGCGCTTCGCGCACGCGAGCCGCATTCCGCTGGGTGCCATCGACGAGTACTCGCTGGGCGGCTTCCAGAACCTCTCGGGCTACCGCACCGGGCAGGTGGCCGGCAACTACCTGGTGTTCGGGCGCCTCACCTACTACCGCCGGCTGCCCTGGGACGTGGGCGTGGCACGCGCGTTGTTCGTCGGTGGTTCGCTGGAGGCAGGCAACGCCTGGCTCACGCGGCGCGACATCGCGCTGGGCGACCTGCGCGGCGCGGGCAGTCTGTTCGTGGGCGCGGACACCGGCATCGGGCCGCTCTACCTGAGCGTGGTGAGCGCACCCAAGGGCTTCACCGGCCTATACCTGTTCCTGGGCCGACCCTGAGCCGCGGGACTACTCCTTGTAGTAGACAACCTGGTGCGTGGTGGCCAGCAGCGCGCCGGCCTGGCTCCAGAGCTGGCCGCGCTGGTCAAAGTAGCCATTGCGCATCACGCTGGACTGGGCCTGTCCGAGCAACCAGCCTTCGCCCACGGCGGCCAGTTCGGCCTGACCGACGTGGAAGTAGATCGTCATGGACACGGTGCCTGCGGGCACGCGCGTGGCGCGGCGCAGCCACACGCGCGGAAAGAACACGTCGCACATCGACGCGAGACTGGCGAAGTCGAGTGCACGCGGGGGTTCGTCGCGCACCCACAGCGTGGTGCGGCTGTGCTCGCCCGACCCGTCCCACACGCGCGGAATGGCGCCTTCAACGATCCGGATGTCGTAGCGCTTGACCCATTCGACCAGCGCGGCCATGTTGGGCTTGCCGATGGCGTTGGGCGAAAGCACGCGCGGCGCGGGTTCGTCCTGCGTGCCCCAGGTCTCGCGGCGCAGCGCGGTGAGCGCGGTGCCGGTGAGCACGGTTTCCCCGCCCTGTTCGATGTCGACCAGCCAGTGCTGGGTGGAGCGGTTGGTGCGTACCGGGCGCGCCGTCAGCGCAAAGGCGCCGTCGGCCAACGCGGCGCAGTAGTTCACCGTGAGCGAAACCGGATCGCCGATCCTGTCGGGATGCTGACTGATGGCCTGCAGCGCGGTGGCCGCGGTAATCCCGCCATACGGGCCGACCATGTTGGCGTAGGCGGGGTCTGTCCGGCCGCGCCACTGACCGGGCTCGGTACCGGGGATGAGCGTGGTGGCGCGATCGAAGGCGTGTGCATCCATGTGTGCAGTGTGCACCAGCGGCGTGCCGCGTTCGGGCGTCGTCGAGCCGGCGCGATGTAGCGCGTGCGACATGCGAGCACACGTCAACACCACCTGCCTCGGGGTTTCCCCTCGTCATGCTCATCGGTCGCATGCTGACAATGCCCGCGATGGCAAGCAACAACGCTGACGACTGCATCCTCGAGGCCAAAGGCCTGGTCAAGGAATTCAAAGGTTTCGTCGCTGTGAACGACGTGAACCTGCGCGTGCGACGCGGGCAGATCCACGCCCTGATCGGCCCGAACGGCGCCGGCAAGACCACGGTGTTCAACCTGCTCACGAAATTCCTGATCCCGACGCGCGGGCAGATCCTCTACAACGGCGAGGACATCACCACGCAGAAGCCGGCCCAGGTGGCGCGGCGCGGCATGGTGCGCTCGTTCCAGATTTCGGCCACCTTTCCGCACCTGAGCGTGCGCGAGAACGTTCGCATCGGGCTGCAGCGCGCCACCGGGCAGTCGTTCCATTTCTGGAAATCGAAGAAGGTGCTTGACGGCCTGGACGAACGCGCGATGGCCCTGCTGGAGACCGTGGGCCTGGCCGAATTCGCCGACTGGGTGACGGTGGAATTGCCCTATGGCCGCAAGCGTGCGCTGGAGATCGCCACCACGCTCGCCACCGAGCCCGAGTTGATGCTGCTGGACGAACCCACGCAGGGCATGGGTCACGAGGACGTCGAGCGGGTGACGCAACTCATCAAGAAGGTATCGGCCAACCGCACCATCCTGATGGTGGAACACAACATGAACGTGGTGTCGAGCATCGCCGACACCATCAGCGTGCTGCAGCGCGGACAGGTGATTGCCGAGGGCGACTACGCCACGGTGTCGGCCAACCCGCAGGTGCTGGAGGCCTACATGGGCAGCGCCGACGCCGCACTGCAAGGGGCACATTGATGTCGGAAGAACTCCTGAGCCTGAGCGGCGTGAACGCCTGGTATGGCGAGTCGCACATCCTGCACGGTGTCGATCTGAAGGTGCACAAGGGCGAGGTGGTGACACTGCTGGGCCGCAATGGCGCGGGCCGCACCACCACGCTCAAATCCATCATGGGCATGGTGGGCAAGCGCACCGGCTCGATTCGCGTGTTCGGGCAGGAAACGGTGAACATGGCCACGCACCAGGTGGCGCGCCTGGGCCTGGGCTACTGCCCCGAGGAGCGCGGCATCTTCGCCAGCCTGAGCTGCGAAGAAAACCTGATGCTGCCGCCCGCGGTGGCCAGCGGTGGCATGTCGATCGACGAGCTCTACGAGCTGTTCCCGAACCTGAAGGAGCGAGCCAACAGCCCGGGCACGCGCCTGTCCGGTGGCGAGCAGCAGATGCTGGCGGTCGCGCGCATCCTGCGCACCGGCGCCAAGCTGCTGCTGCTCGACGAGATTTCGGAAGGCCTCGCACCGGTGATCGTGCAGACGCTGGCGCGCACCATCCGCACGCTGCGCGAGCGCGGCTTCACCATCGTGATGGTCGAGCAGAACTTCCGCTTCGCGGCCCCGCTCGCGGACCGCTTCTACGTCATGGAACATGGCCGCATCGTCGAGGGCTTCTCTGCTGCAGAGCTCGACGCGAAGATGGGCATGTTGCACGAGTACCTCGGTGTCTGATCACACAGCAGACGCCGGGGTTGGTCTTTCCACGTTCACACCCTGAAGGAGACGACGACATGATGAAAACGACGACAAAGCTGCTGGCCACCGCGGCCGCGGCCATGCTGACCGCCGGAGCCGCGCAGGCACAGATCTCCGACGGGGTGATCAAGATCGGCGTGCTCAACGACATGTCGGGCCTGTATGCCGACATCGCCGGCCCCGGCTCGGTGACGGCCGCGCGCATGGCGGTGGAGGACTTCGGTGCCGCCGCCAAGGGCATGAAGGTCGAGATCGTGGGCGCCGACCACCAGAACAAGCCGGACGTGGGCTCCACCGTGGCGCGCACCTGGATCGACGTCGACAAGGTCGACGCGATTGCCGACGTGCCCACCAGCTCGGTGGCGCTGGCCATCAACCAGATCGTGCGCGACAAGAACAAGGTGTTTCTGAATTCGGGTGCGGCCACCTCCGACCTGACCGGCAAGGCCTGCAGCCCCAACACCATCCACTGGACGTACGACACCTGGATGCTGGCCAACGGCACCGGCAGCGCGATCGCCAAGACCGGCGGCGACAGCTGGTTCTTCCTGACCGCCGACTATGCCTTCGGCCACGCGCTGGAGCGCGATACCGAAGCTGCCGTGCTCAAGGCCGGTGGCAAGGTGCTGGGCAAGGTGCGTCACCCGTTCCCGGGGCAGGATTTCTCGTCCTTCCTGCTGCAGGCCCAGGCCAGCAAGGCCAAGGTCATCGCACTGGCCAACGCCGGTGGTGACACCATCAACTCCATCAAGCAGGCGGCCGAGTTCGGCATCACGCGCGGCGGCCAGAACCTGGCGGGCATGCTGATGTTCATCACCGACGTGCACGCGCTCGGCCTGAACACCGCCCAGGGCCTGATCTTCACCGAGACCTTCTACTGGGACCTGAACGACCAGACCCGCGCCTGGAGCCGCAAGTTCGCCGAGCGCAACGGCGGCAAGTACCCCTCGATGGTGCAGGCCGGCGTGTATGCCTCGGTGCTGCACTACCTGAAGGCGGTGGAAGCCGCCAAGACGGATGACGGCGTCAAGGTGGTCGAGCAGATGAAGAAGATGCCCACCGACGATCCGCTGTTCGGCAAGGGCACGATCCGCCAGGACGGCCGCAAGATCCACCCGGCTTACCTGGTCGAGGTGAAGAAGCCGTCCGAGTCCAAGGGCCCGTACGACTACTACAAGATCCGCGCCACCATCCCGGCCGATCAGGCGTTCCGCCCGCTGGCCGACGGCGGTTGCCCGCTGGTGAAGTAAACGGAGCACGTCGAGCATGACCGAGATCTTCGGCATTCCCACCGCGGCCCTGTTCGGGCAGTTGCTGATCGGGCTGATCAACGGCTCGTTCTACGCCCTGCTCTCGCTGGGGCTGGCCGTGATCTTCGGTCTGCTCAACATCATCAACTTCACGCACGGCGCCCAGTACATGATGGGCGCCTTCGTGGCCTACCTGCTGCTCAACAAGCTCGGCATCGGCTATTGGTGGGCGCTGCTCATAACACCCATCGTGGTCGGCGCCAGCGGCATGCTGATCGAGCGGCTCATGCTGTCGCGGCTCTACAAGCTCGACCACCTTTACGGTTTGCTGCTGACCTTCGGCATCGCGCTCATCATCCAGGGCCTGTTCCGCAACGAATACGGCTCTTCGGGCCAGCCCTACGCCATTCCGGCGCAACTGCAGGGCGCCCAGAACCTGGGCTTCATGTTCCTGCCCAACTACCGCGGCTGGGTGGTGGCGGCCTCGCTCGTGATCTGCCTGAGCACCTGGTTCGTGATCGAGCGCACCAAGCTCGGCGCCTACCTGCGCGCGGCCACCGAGAACCCCACGCTGGTGCAGGGCTTCGGCATCAACGTGCCGCGCATGATCACGCTCACCTACGGCTTCGGCGTCGGCCTGGCCGCGCTGGCGGGTGTGATGGCCGCCCCGATCTATCAGGTGAGCCCGCAGATGGGCGCTGATCTCATCATCGTGGTGTTCGCGGTGGTGGTGATCGGTGGCATGGGCTCGATCATGGGCGCCATCCTCACCGGCTTCGGCCTGGGCATCATCGAAGGCCTCACCAAGGTCTTCTACCCCGAGGCCTCCAATACGGTGATCTTCGTGATCATGGCCATCGTGCTGCTGATCAAGCCCGCCGGGCTGTTCGGCACCCAGAAATGAACACGCCCATGAGCACCACGACCTCTTCCGCCCCCGTGAACACACCGGCCATCAAGTCCGCCGGTGGCCACTCGCACATGGCCATCGCGTTCGGCGTGATGGTCGCGTTCTTCCTGATCGCACCGCTGTTCGTGTACCCGGTGTTCCTGATGAAGGTGATGTGCTTCGCGCTGTTCGCGTGCGCCTTCAACCTGCTGATCGGCTTCGGTGGCCTGCTCTCGTTCGGACATGCCATGTTCCTGGGCAGTGCGGGCTACGCGTCGGCGCACGCGGCCAAGGTCTGGGGCCTCACGCCCGAACTGGCCATCCTGTTCGGTACGTTGTGTGCCGTCGTGCTGGGCGCGGTAGCGGGTGCGCTCGCCATCCGGCGCCAGGGCATTTACTTCGCGATGATCACCCTGGCGCTTGCGCAGATGGTCTTCTTCTTCAGCCTGCAGGCGAAGTTCACCGGCGGCGAGGACGGCATCCAGGGCGTGCCGCGCGGCCAGCTGTTCGGTCTCATCAACCTCGAAAATCCCGTGGCCATGTACGCCGTGGTCTTCGCCGTCTTCATCGGCGGTTTCCTGCTGATCTGGCGCGTGGTGCACTCGCCCTTCGGCCAGGTATTGCAGGCCATTCGCGAAAACGAGGCGCGCGCCACCTCGCTCGGCTACGACACCGACCGCTACAAGCACCTGGCCTTCGTGCTCTCGGCCGGCCTGGCGGGCCTGGCCGGTGCCACCAAGGCCATCGTGTTCCAGCTGGCTTCGCTGACCGACGTGCACTGGAGCATGTCGGGCGAGGTGGTGCTCATGACGCTGCTGGGCGGAATGGGAACGCTGTTCGGCCCGGTGGTGGGCGCGGCCATCATCGTCTCGATGCAGAACTACCTCGCCCAGCTCGGCGCCTGGGTCACCATCGTGCAGGGCGTCATCTTCGTGATCTGCGTGCTGGCGTTTCGCCGCGGCGTGGTGGGCGAGATCGCGAACTGGCTCAAGAAGCCTTTGTGAAACGACCTGCACACATAAAAAAAGCGCCCCGAGGGGCGCTTTCTCTATGGTCGAGTCGTCAGACCCTTTCGAATATCCCGGCCGCCCCCTGGCCCATGCCCACGCACATGGTCACCATGCCGTACTTCTTCTGGTGCCGCTGCAGCGCGTGCACCACGGTGGCGGAGCGGATGGCGCCGGTGGCGCCCAGCGGGTGGCCGAGCGCGATGGCGCCGCCCATGGGGTTCACCTTGGCCGGGTCCAGGCCCAGGGTGTTGATGACCGCGAGCGACTGCGCCGCGAAGGCCTCGTTGAGCTCGATCCAGTCCATGTCGTCCTGCTTCAGGCCGGCGTAGCGCAGCGCGGCCGGAATGGCCTCCACCGGGCCGATGCCCATGATGTGCGGCGGCACGCCGCGGCTGGCATAGCTCACGAAGCGCGCCAGCGGCTTCAAGCCGAAGCGCTTGATGGCCGCCTCGCTGGCCAGGATCAGCGCGCCGGCGCCGTCGCTGGTCTGCGAGCTGTTGCCCGCGGTAACCGACCCGCGCGCGGCAAACACGGTGCGCAACTTGGCCAGACCTTCCAGGCTGGTGTCGGGGCGCGCGCCTTCGTCCAGGCTCACGGTGCGCGTGCGGGTGCTCACCTCGGCCGTCTCCAGGTTCACGTCGCGCTCGGTCACCTCCACCGGCGTGATCTCGTTCGTGAACTCGCCGTTCTTCATGGCGATCACCGCGCGCTGGTGCGACTGCAGCGCAAACGCGTCCTGCGCGTCGCGCGACACCTTCCACTGCTGCGCCACCTTCTCGGCCGTGAGGCCCATGCCGTAGGCGATGCCGTACTGCTCCACGTCCTGCGTGTTGGCGAAGATGGCGGGCGACAGGCTGGGCGAGTTGCCCATCATGGGCACCATGCTCATGCTCTCGGTGCCGGCGGCGATCATCACGTCGGCCTCGCCCACGCGGATGCGGTCGGCCGCCATGGCCACGGCCGACAGGCCCGAGGCGCAGAAGCGGTTCACCGTGATGCCGCCCACGCTGTTGGGCAGGCCCGCGAGGATGGCGCCGATGCGCGCCACGTTCAGGCCCTGCTGGGCCTCGGGGATGGCGCAACCGCAGATGATGTCTTCGATGGCCTTGGGATCGAGGCCCGGCGCCTGCGCCAGCGCCGAGCGCAGCGCCAGGGCCAGCAGGTCATCGGGCCGCAGGTTGCGGAACGAGCCCTTGTGCGAACGGCCGATGGGCGTGCGCGTGGCAGCGACGATGTAGGCGTCTTGAACTTGTTTGCTCATGGTGGGGCTCCTCAGTTGCGGACCGGCTTGCCGGTGTTGAGCATCCCGAGAATGCGTTCCTGCGTCTTGGGGTTCGTGATGAGCGCGCAGAAGGCCTGGCGCTCCAGCGTCATGAGGTATTCCTCGCTCACCAGCGTTCCTGGGTCGACGTCGCCGCCGGTAACCACGTTGGCGATCAAGGTGGCGATGTGGAAGTCGTGCTGGCTGATGAAGCCGCCGTCGCGCATGTTCACGAGCTGGCCCATCACCGTGGCCTTGCCCGAACGGCCGGCCACCGGGAACAGGCGCTTGTGCGGCGCGCGGTAGCCGGCGCGGAACATGGCCTTGGCTTCGTTGAGCGCCACGAACAGCAGCTCGTCCTTGTGCGGCACGATGAGGTCGGACTCGAGCAGGTAGCCGATGCTGCGCGACTCGATGGCGCTGGTGCCCACCTTGGCCATGGCCGCGGCGGTGAAGCCCTCGGTGAGAAAAGGCAGCAGGTCCTTGCCTGTCGACGTGGCGGCGTTCTCGGCTGCGCGGCGAGCGATGTAGGTGAGGCCCCCCGCGCCCGGGATCAGGCCCACGCCCACTTCCACCAGGCCGATGTAGCTCTCCATGTGCGCCACGCGCTTGCTGCTGTAGACCGCGAGCTCGCAGCCACCGCCCAGCGCCATGCCGCGGATCGCGGAAATCACCGGCACGCTGGCGTAGCGCAGGCGCAGCATGGTCTGCTGCATGAAGCCCTCGGCGTCTTCGATGGCGGCCACGCCCACGGCCAGGAAGGCTGGCAGCATGGCCTGCAGGTCGGCACCCACGCTGAAGGGCTCGTCGCCCGACCAGACCACCAGGCCCTGGTACTGCGCCTCGGCCAGCTCCACGGCCTGCATCAGGCCTTCGCAGACCTCGGGGCTGATGGCGTGCATCTTGGTCTTGATGCTGGCGATGAGCACCTCGTTGTCCAAGGTCCAGAGGCGGATCGAATCGGTCTCTTCGATGGTCGTGCCTGCATCAGCGAACCGCGGACCGGCTTCGCCGAGCAGCAACTCGGGGAAGGGCTGACGCTGGTACACCGGCAGCTGACGGCGAGGCTCGAAGCGACCGCTCGACGGGTTCCACGAACCCTGCGCGGTGTGCACGCCACCGGCGTCGGCCACCGGCCCCTTGAACACCCACTCAGGCAGCGGCGCCTGGCTCAGCGCCTTGCCGGCGTCGATGTCTTCCTGAACCATCTTCGCCACCTCGAGCCAGCCGGCTTCCTGCCAGAGCTCGAACGGGCCCTGCTTCATGCCGAAACCCCAGCGCATCGCCTGGTCCACGTCGCGCGCGGTGTCGGCGATGGTGGCCAGGTGCACGGCGGCGTAGTGGAAGCTGTTGCGCAGGATGGCCCACAGGAACCGCCCTTGCGGCCCGGTGCTGTTGCGCAGCAGCTTCAGGCGCTCACCGGCGGGCTTCTTGAGCATGCGGCCGTACACCTCGTCGGCCTTCTCGCCGGCGGGCACGTACTCGCCGCTGTCGAGCTCGAAGCGCATCACGTCGCGCCCGACCTTCTTGTAGAAGCCGGCCTTGGTCTTCTGGCCCAGGTGGCCCTTCTCCAGCAGTGCCTTGAGCACCGGCGGCGTGCCGAAGCTGGCGTAGAACGGGTCGGTCTCGGCGCTCAGGTTGTCCTGCAGCGTCTTGATGACGTGGGCCATGGTGTCCAGGCCCACCACGTCGGCGGTGCGGAAGGTGCCGCTGCTGGCGCGGCCCAGGCGCTTGCCGGTGAGGTCGTCGACCACGTCGTAGGTGAGGCCGAAGTTCTCCACCTCTTTCATGGTGGCCAGCATGCCGGCGATGCCGATGCGGTTGGCGATGAAGTTGGGCGTGTCCTTGGCGCGCACCACGCCCTTGCCCAGGCCGCTGGTGACGAAGGTCTCCAGGTCGTTGAGGATCTGCGGCTCGGTGGTGGGCGTGGCGATCAGCTCCACCAGCGTCATGTAGCGCGGCGGGTTGAAGAAGTGGATGCCGCAAAAGCGCGGCTTGATCGCCTCGGGCAGGGCCTCGCTGAGCTTCGTGATCGACAGGCCCGATGTGTTGGATGCGACGATGGCGTGCTTCGCCACGTGCGGCGCGATCTTGCCGTACAGGTCGAGCTTCCAGTCCATGCGCTCGGCGATCGCCTCGATCACGAGGTCGCATTCGCCCAGCAGGGCCATGTGCTCCTCGTAATTGGCGGCCACGATGAGGTCGGCATCGGCCGCCACGCCGATCGGCGAGGGCTTGAGCTTCTTGAGGTTCTCGATCGCGCGGGTGACGATGCCGTTCTTCGGGCCTTCCTTCGCGGGAAGGTCGAACAGGACCACCGGCACCTTGACGTTGACGAGGTGGGCGGCGATCTGCGCGCCCATCACGCCCGCGCCGAGCACGGCGACTTTTCTGACGTTGAATCGGTTCATGTTGTTTCCGTTGGCGGCCGGCCGGGTGTCACTCGACCCGTTGCCAGACCTGGGTTCGGTAGAAGGGACCGATGTAGCCGCGCATCTCGAGCTGGGCGCCACCGTTGACGGGCTTCAAACGCGCACGGTAGCTCTTGCCGTTGTTCGGGTCGACGATGGTGCCGCCCTCGTAAACGGCCTTGTCGGTCTCGCCTTGCTTGATGCCGCGCAGGATCTCCAGCCCGAGCACCGGCTTGTCCTTGCGGTCGTCGGTGCACTTGTCGCACACGGCCTTCTGATCGGTCGCAGGGTCGAGCAGCTTTTCGATGCGGCCGCTGAAGACGCCGTTGCTCTCGGTGATGCGGACCAGCGACTTCTCTTTTTTCGAGTCGTCGTCGATGGTCTTCCACAGGCCCGTGGGCGTCATCTGCGCGTGGGCCAGGCCAGCGAGCGCAATCAAGGAAGTGGCAAGCGTCGTCTTGAGCAACATGGCGGTCTCCTGCGGTTTGAGGTGGTCGATCAGGCCAGGGCCAGATCGGTGTCCATCAACACCTTGCTGCCCGAACGCGCCAGGCGCATGAGCGTGGCGGTCTCGGGGAACAGCTTGGCGAAGTAGAAACGCGCGGTCTGCAGCTTGGCGGTGTAGAACGGGTCGGTGCTGCCGGCATCGATGGCGCGCTGCGCGGCCTGCGCCATGCGCGCGAAGAAGTAGGCAAAAACCAGGTGGCCCGCCACGCGCAGGTAGGGCACAGCGGCGGCACCCACCTCGTCGGCGTTCTGCATGCCTTTGAAGCCGATCTCGGTGGTGAACTTGGTCATCTGCTCACCGAGGTAGCCCAGCGGGTTGATGAACTCGGCCATCTTTTCGTTGACGCCCTCTTCCTCGACCAGCCTGGCGACCAGCTTGCCGAACTTCTTGAGCGTGGCGCCGTTGTTGCCCAGCACCTTGCGACCCAGCAGGTCCAGGCTCTGGACCGTGTTGGTGCCCTCGTAGATCATGTTGATGCGGGCATCGCGCACGTACTGCTCCATGCCCCATTCCTTGATGTAGCCGTGGCCGCCGAACACCTGCAGGCAATGGTTGGTGGCCTCGAAACCGTTGTCGGTGAGGAAGGCCTTGGCGATCGGGGTGAGCAGCGCAGCGAGGTCGGCGCAGTCCTTGCGCACCTTCTCGTCAGGGTGGTTGAGTTCCTTGTCGAGCAGCAGGGTGCAGAACATCAGCAGCGCGCGGCCGCCCTCGGCGTAAGCCTTGGCGGTGAGCAGCATCTTGCGCACGTCGGGGTGCACGATGATCGGGTCGGCCGGCTTGCTCTTGTCCTTCACGCCCGAGAGGCTGCGCATCTGGATGCGGTCCTTGGCGTAGGCCAGCGCGTTCTGGTAGGCCACCTCGGTCAGGCCCAGGCTCTGGTTGCCCACGCCCAGGCGGGCGGCGTTCATCATCACGAACATGGCCGGCAGGCCCTTGTTGGGCTCGCCCACCAGCGTGCCCACGGCGCCGTCGAGCACCATCTGGGCGGTGGCGTTGCCGTGGATGCCCATCTTGTGCTCCAGGCCGCCGCAGTGGATGGCGTTGCGCTCGCCCAGCGAGCCGTCGGCCTTCACCTTGAACTTGGGCACCAGGAACAGGCTGATGCCCTTGCTGCCCACCGGTGCATCGGGCAGGCGCGCGAGCACCAGGTGCACGATGTTCTCGGCCATGTCGTGTTCGCCAGCGCTGATGAAGATCTTCTGGCCGGTGAGCTTGTAGGTGCCATCGGCCTGCGGTTCGGCCTTGGTGCGCAGCATGCCCAGGTCGGTGCCGCAGTGCGGTTCGGTCAGGCACATGGTGCCGGTCCACACGCCGCTGGTGAGCCTGGGCAGGTACAGCGCCTTCTGCTCGGGCGAGCCGTGCGCGTGCAGGCATTCGTAGGCGCCGTGCGACAGGCCGGGGTACATGGTCCAGGCCTGGTTGGCGCTGTTGAGCATCTCGTAGAAGCACTGGTTCACGATGAAGGGCAGGCCCTGGCCACCGAACTCGGGGTCGCACGAGAGCGCGGGCCAGCCGCCTTCGACGTATTGCGCATAGGCCTCCTTAAAGCCCTTGGGCGTCTTCACCTCATGGGTACTCTTGTCCAGCACGCAACCTTCCTCGTCGCCGCTGATGTTGAGCGGGAAGGTCACCTCGGCCGCGAACTTGCCGCCTTCTTCGAGCACCGCGTTGATGGTGTCGGCATCGATCTCGGCGTGCTTGGGGCAGGCCTTGAGTTCGTCGACGGCGTTGAACACCTCGTGCATGAGGAACTGCATGTCGCGCAGGGGCGGGGTGTAGACGGGCATGGGTGAAGCTCCTGTGGTTTCGACGGAATGGGTTGGACGGATGGGAGGTCAGCTCTTGCGACGCGGGGCCTGCGCGGCACCGTTGCGCTCGAGGATGGCGGCAAAGCCGCGCCAGGCGCGATCAAGGCAGCCCGGGCTGCGCAGGAAACGCGCCTCGTAGTGAAGCGCGAGGATGAGACCGTGGATTTCGAAAGCCACCTGTGACGCATCCGTGTCGGGCGCGAAATGGCCCTCCTCGACAGCGATTTCGATCGCGCGCTTGAGCGCGTCTTGCCAGGTGGTGACGGAGCTGGCCAGCGCGTCGCGCACCGGGCCGGGCCGATCGTCGAACTCGACCGCACCGCTGATGTAGATGCAGCCCGAGTCGATCTCGACGGAAGTCCGCTTCATCCAGTTGTCGAACAGCGCACGCAGGCGCGGCAGGCCGCGCGGCGCGGCCATGGCCGGGTAGAAGACCTCGTCTTCAAAGCGGGTGTGGTACTCGCGCACCACCGAGATCTGCAGCTCCTCGCGCGAGCCGAAGTGCGCGAACACGCCCGACTTGCTCATCTGCATCACCTCGGCCAGCGCGCCGATGGAGAGTCCCTCCAGACCGATCTGCGTGGCCAGGCCAAGCGCGGCGTCGACGATGGCCGCCTTCGTCTGCTGGCCCTTGGGGGCGTGGCGGGCGGCATCGGCACTGCGCGGCGCGATGGCGCGGCGTTGGCGTGTGGGGGTCTCGCTCATGTGCTCACAGGGTCTGGGTAGAGGGTGGCCGTCGAAAGAAACGAACGGTCGTGCTATTTTGACCCAGATCGGCGTTGGCGCAACCGGCAAGAGGCACAAAGCCCGCGCGGGTTTAGGGCTCGCCCCCTAGAAACGGCGGCAGCCTACCCCCTTTGCAGGAGCTTCATGCCGGTGGATACGTGATGGCGGCATGCCGTCCACCCGACTCTGCACAGGGGCGCCCGGGGCCGCAATGTACGGCCACGCGTCCGCGGGCACCGCTCGGGCCGCGCGACTGGAGGTCTCCATGAGCAAGTCCACCGTACCGTCCTGCTTCGACAGCCTGTCGGCGCCCGCACCGGACCACATCGCCGTCCACGCCCGAGCGGATCTGCTGGAGCGTTTTGCCGAGCTGCAGTCGCGCTGCATCGATCCCGACACCTTCAATGGCGAGGACTTCGAGCTGTGGCATGCACTTGACGACCACGCGCGATACGGCGACGGTGTGCTCGACCTGCGGACACATGGCGAAGCGTTGCGTCGCGTGCCGGCCGAATTGATGGAGGCCTTCTTCGACGTGTGCCGCTGCCGGGCGCCGGCACTGCAGGCGATGTACTTGCCCAGCGGGTTGGGCATCGGCGCGGTCTGGCTGGACGCCTGCCCGGACGGGGTGCTGATCGTGCAGGAGGCGGTGTCGCCGGCCTGAGCCCAGGCTCAGAGCCGGCCGCCGGGCAGCAGCAGGTTCAGGCTGTGCTCGAGGCTTTCGCCCGGTGAGCGCTTGAAGCCGCTGCGCGCAAAGCGCTGCAGCCTCCCGACGCAAAACGCGGTGATCACCGAGGCGTCGGCCTGCGCGTCCACGGTGGGCGTTGTGGTGCCGGTGAGCACCGCGGCCTCGCGCAGGTGCTGGCGCAGGCTGGATTCGAACTTGTCGAAGAACAGGTTCATGCGCTGTTGCAGGCGCTCGTTTTCGAACACAAGGGCGTCACCCACCATCACGCGCGTCATGCCCGGGTTCTTTTCCCCGAATTGCATCAGCAGCGTCACGAGCTTGCGGCAGCGCACCAGGGGGTCGGCTTCGCGCTCGCCCACCTGGTTCACCAGGCCGAAGACGGTCTGTTCGATGAACTCGATCAGGCCCTCGAACATCTGGGCCTTGCTGGCGAAATGGCGGTACAGCGCCGCCTCGCTCACCTCCAGCCGAGCGGCCAGCGCCGCGGTGGTGATGCGTTCGGCCCCGGGTTGCTCCAGCATGGTCGCCAGCGCCTGCAGGATCTGCACGCGCCGCTCGCCGGGCTTGGGCCGCTTGCGTGTGGTGGTCTCGGGGCTGTCGGCCGCAGGCGCGGTGGCCAGCGTGTCGTCGTCGGGGGTGGGCATCTCGGGCGCGGCGTTGGTCATGGTCGTGCGATCGGTCCGTGAGGTGGCGTCGGAGGGCGCCCGATGGGCCCCGGGGGTACTCCCGCGGGGCATTCTCGCACAGCTGGCTACATCTGGTTACCCAGCATCGGCGCGGGCTGTGGGGCTAGTGGGCGACCGCATCGAACATCACGCGCACACGCAGCCCACAGCCCTGTGCACCCTCGTCGAACTGCAGTTGCGTGCGGTGCGCCCGCGCGATGCCGTCGGCGATGGCCAGCCCGAGCCCGTGCCCGCCCGCGGGCGAGCCGGGTACCCGGTAAAAGCGCTGCAACACGCGCTCGCGCTCGGCCGGCGCGATGCCAGGGCCGTCGTCCTCGACCTCGATCCAGGCACGACGGCCGCGCGGCGTCTCATCCTGCCCGCAACGCAGCGTGACGTGTCCGCGTGCCGGTGTGTACTTGATGGCGTTGTCCACGAGGTTGATGATCAGCTCGCGCAACAGCCACGTGTGTCCGCGTGTCTGCGCCGGCGACACCTCCAGGCCGAGGTCGATGTGACGCGCGCTGGCGGCGTCCAGGAACTTCGCAAGCAGGCTTTCACACAGCTCGGCCAGATCGATCTGTTCGAGCGCGCCCTCGTCGTCGCGCAGCGCATCGGTGCGCGACAGCGCCAGCAGCTGGTTGGCCAACTGGGTGGTGTTGCGTGTGGCGTCGCGCAGGCGCAGCACCTGCTCGGCGCGCAGGCTCAGCAGGTCGCCCGCGCCCATGCTGCGCGTGGCCTGGGCCCAGGCTTCCACCTGCGCCTGCAGACCGGCCAGGGGCGTACGCAACTGGTGTGCCGCATCGGCCACAAAGCGGCGCTGCGTTTCGCTCTGCTCGTTGACGCGTGCGAACAGCCGATTGAGCGCTGCCACCAGCGGGCGTACCTCGGCCGGGGTCTGCCGGTCGTCGATCGGGCTCAGATCGCGCGGCGAGCGGCGCTCGACCGCCTGCTTGAGCTCGATGAGGGGTTGCAGCGCACGCGAGATGCCCCAGCTCAGCACCACGGCGGCCACGGCAAACAGCAGCAGGTTGGGCAGCAACACGCGCAACAGCACGTTGCGTACCCACTGCTGGCGCGCGTCGCTGCCATCGGCCAGCATGAAGATGAGTTCACCTGCTTCGGTACGCATGCGCTGGGCCACCACGCGGTGCGTCACGCCAGCCTCGACAACACTGATGAACTCGGGCGCCTCGGTGGCCGGCAGCAGCGTGGGCAACCAGGTGGGCCCCAACAGCTGCTGCCCTTCGGCATTGAAGACACCGACCGCGGCGTAGCCCTCGCGATCGGCCAGAAACTCCTGCACCGGCGGTGCCATGAGCAAGGCAAGGTCGTCCGCCTGGGTCGGCGCACCCAGCAGGACGTCCGGCTCCGCCAACCCTTGGGCACCACGGCGCGCGATGCGCGAGACCACCACCGAATCGGCCAACATGGGGACCAGGCGCTGCAGGCGCTGGTCCTGCTGCAGCGCGGCGGTGCCGGCACTCTGGTAGTGAAAGAAGACGCTGAAGGCACCGATCAGTGCGATGGTGGCCAGCAGCGTGATCAGCAGGCGGCGGCGCAGGCCACCGATCATGTCTTGCGTGAGGGCCTGCTCAGTCGTCGCCGGCGGCATCGGCACACTCCAGGCGGTAGCCGAAGCCGCGTATGGCGCGCAAGCGGATGCCCGCCGGTTCGAGCTTGCCACGCAGGCGCGAGACGTAGACCTCGATCGCGTTGGGCGTGATCTCCTTGTCCCAGCCGGTGAGCGCGGCCAGCAGCTTGTCCTTGGCGGCGGGCTTGGGGGCCTGCAGCAGCATGTACTCCAGCACGGTCCACTCGCGCGGGCCGAGTTCGAGCGGCTGGCCAGCCAGTGTGGCACGGCGCTGGGCGGTGTCCATCTCCAGTGCGCCGATCGACAGCACCGCGGTGGTGGCGGCCTGCGAGCGGCGCAGCAGCGCGCGCAAGCGGGCCAGCAGTTCGGGCAGCTCGAACGGCTTGACCATGTAGTCGTCAGCGCCGAGGTCGAGACCTTGCACGCGATCGGACAGGGCATCGCGCGCGGTGAGGATGAGCACCGGCATCGACAGCCCACGCGAGCGCACGCGCCGGGTCAACTCCAGTCCGTCCACGCCCGGCAGCCCGATATCGAGAATCGCGGCGTCGAAGCTGTCCTTGTCGAGCACCGCTTCGGCACGCTCGGCACTGCCCACCCAGTCCACCGTGTAGCCGGCGTCGGTGAGGCCCAGCTTGATGCCGCTGGCGACCATCACGTCGTCTTCGACCAACAGCAACCGCATGGAATCAGTGCGAGCGAATCATGGTGCCGAAGGGCTCGTTGCCCAGCACCTCGAGCAGCAAGGCATGCGGCACGCGGCCATCGATGATGTGCACCGCGTTGACACCGCTCTTCGCGGCATCCAGCGCACCGGCGATCTTGGGGATCATGCCGCCCGAGATGGTGCCATCGGCCACCAGTTCGTCGATGCGCCGGGGCGTGAGTTCGGTGAGAAGCTGCATGTCCTTGTCCAGCACGCCGCGGATGTTGGTGAGCATGAGCAACTTTTCGGCCTGCAGCACGGTGGCCAGCTTGGCGGCCACCACGTCGGCATTGATGTTGTAGCTCTCGTTCTGCTCACCAAAGCCGATCGGGCTGACCACGGGAATGAACTGGTCGTCCTGCAGCGCCTTCACCACGGCCGGGTCGATGCCGACGATGTCACCGACCTGGCCGACATCGTGCTCGCGCGACGGGTCGGCCTGGTCGGCCATGCGCAGCTTGCGCGCGCGGATCATGGCGCCGTCGCGGCCGGTGAGGCCCACGGCCTTGCCACCGGCCTGGTTGATCAGGCCCACGATGTCCTGCTGCACCTCGCCCGCCAGCACCCACTCCACCACTTCCATGGTCTCGGCGTCGGTCACGCGCATGCCCTGAATGAACTCGCCCTTCTTCCCCAGGCGCTTGAGCAGGGTCTCGATCTGCGGGCCGCCGCCGTGCACCACCACCGGGTTGATGCCGACCAACTTGAGCAGCACCACGTCCTCGGCGAAATCTTGTTGCAGGGCCGGGTCGGTCATGGCGTTGCCGCCGTACTTGATGACCATGGTCTTGCCGTGGAACCGCCGGATGTAGGGCAGCGCCTGGGCCAGGATTTCGGCGCGGTCGCGCGGGGCGACCGTGGTGATGTCGGGTGCGGTGGACATGCGCGGGCTTTCGGATGAGGCCAAAAGCCCGGATTCTAGGGATGCGCCGGGCTCAGAAATGAATCCCTCGCATCATCTGCTGCATCGCGATCGCCTCGGGCGACAACTGGGGCTTCGCACCCTTCTCGCCTTTGGCCGCGGCCGAGTCAGGGAACATGCGAAAGCTCGTGTTCATCACGATCTGCGCGATACGCGGCACCAGCGCGTGCATCACCTGGCCGGTAATACCCAGGCGCGTGGCGATGCGCACCGGCTTGTCGATGCAGGCCTGCGCGATCATGTCGGCCGCCTCTTCGGGCGCCAGCGTGGGCACGTTCTGGTAGATCTTGGTCGGCGCGATCATCGGCGTGCGCACCAGCGGCATGTTGATGGTGGTGAAGGTGATGCCCTGGTCCGCGAATTCGCTTGATGCGCAGCGCGTCCACGCGTCCAGCGCGGCCTTGCTGGCCACGTAGGCGCTGAAGCGCGGCGCATTGGTGAGCACGCCGATGGAGCTGATGTTGACCACATGCCCCTTGCGCTTGGCCACCATGCCCGGCAGCAGACCCATGGTCACGCGCAGGCAGCCGAAGTAGTTGAGCTGCATGGTGCGCTCGAAATCGTGGAAGCGGTCGTAGCTGCCCTCGATGGCACGGCGGATGGATCGGCCCGCGTTGTTGATGAGGAAGTCCACGCCGCCGTGGTTGGCGATCAGCAGTTGGACGAAGCGGTCGCAATCGGCCATGTCGGCGATGTCGGCCGGGTAGGCGATGAACTGGTAGCCGTTCTGCTTGGCTTCCTTGCAGGCCTCGTCGAGCTTGTCTTGATCGCGACCGCAGATCACGGTGATGGCGCCCGCTTCGGCGAACTTGTGCGCCGCCGCCAGGCCGATACCCGAGCTACCCCCCGTGACCAGCACGACCTTTCCCGCCACGGTGCCCTTGAGGCTGCGGTCGCGGTGCAGGTCGGGGTCGAGGTGGCGCTCCCAGTAGTCCCACAGGCGCCAGGCGTAGTCCTTGAGGTTGGGGCACTCCACGCCGCTGCCCTTGAGCGCGGCCAGCGTGCCGCGGCAGTCGAAGCGCGTGGGGTAGTTGACGAAGGTGAGCATGTCCTCGGGCAGGCCGAGGTCCTTCATGATCGCGTCGCGCACGCGGCGCACCGGCGCCAGTGCCATCAGGCCCTTCTTCACGCTCTTGGGGATGAAGCCGAGCAGCGCAGCGTTGACGAACAGGTTCATCTTGGGTGCGTGCGCGGCCTTGCTGAAGATGTCGAGCACGTCGCCCACACGGTAGCCCACCGGGTCCACCAGGTGGAAGCACTCACCGCCTTTGCGCTGGCCGTGGCTGATGTGGTCGAGCGCGTTGACCACGAAATCCACCGGAACAATGTTGATACGCCCACCCTCCAGCCCGATGCTGGGCATCCAGGGCGGCAGCACCTGGCGCATGCGCTGGATGAGCTTGAAGAAGTAGTAGGGCCCGTCGATCTTGTCCATCTCGCCGGTCTGGCTGTCGCCCACCACCAGCGCCGGGCGGTACACCGTCCAGGGCATCTTGTTTTCGGCGCGCACGAGCTTCTCGCTCTCGTGCTTGGTCATGAAGTAGGGGTGGTCGATGTTCTCGGCCTCGTCGAACATGTCCTCGCGGAACACGCCTTCGTAAAGGCCGGCGGCAGCGATGGACGACACATGGTGAAAATGCCCGGCGCCGATGGCCTTGGCGAAATCCAGCGTGTGGCGAGTGCCTTCGATGTTCACCGCCACCTGGCTCTCTTCATCGGCGCCGAGGTCGTACACCGCGGCCAGGTGATAGAAATGGTCGATCTGGCCTTTGAGCGCCTTCACGTCGTCGGCCGACACGCCGAGCTTCTTCTCGGTGAGATCGCCGAACACCGGTACCGCGCGCGCCGGCCCCACGCCCCAGTGCTCGCGCAGCGCCGCCACCTTGCCCTCGCTTTCCTTTCGGATGAGGAAGTGCACCACAGCACCCTTGCGCTGCAGCAGTTTGCCGACGAGACGCTTGCCGATGAAGCCGGTGGCACCGGTGACGAAGTAATGCATGAAGGGGCTCCTGAGCGGGGAATGGAACGGGTCGCCTGCGATTCTGTTGCACGCCATCGGCCGCTTCATTCCGCAAAAACCCGCGTGCGCTGCAGCAAACTCTAGTCGCGCTTCCCTACACAGAACCGGCTCACGCGGCCAACATGCATGGCCATGGCGGCACCGGTCGCCTGCCCCGCCAACGCAATCACCCCACAGGAGCCCGCAGCATGGTCAAGAAAGTCTCCAAGGGCGGCAGCGCCGCCAAGTCCAACGCCTCCGGCAACGCCTCGCCCCTGGCCGGCGCCATCAAGGAATCGGCCCAGCAGATCTGGCTGGCCGGCCTGGGCGCTTTCTCCAAGGCGCAGGAAGAAGGCGGCAAGGCCTTCGAGACCCTGGTGAAGGAAGGCATGTCGATCCAGCGCAAGACCCAGGCCGTGGCCGAAGAACGCATCAGCGAGGCCACCAGCCGGGTGAGCAGCATGGCCAACGAGATCCAGAACAAGGCCGCTGGCCAGTGGGACAAACTCGAGAGCCTGTTCGAAGAGCGCGTGGCCAAGGCCCTCGGCAAGCTCGGCGTGCCCTCGGCGCGTGACGTCGACGCGTTGATGGAACGCATCGACGCGCTGAACAAGCAGGTGCTCAAACTCGGTGGTGTGGACGTGCCCGCCGCCAAACCCACCCGCAAGGCCCCGGCAAAGAAGGCCGCTGCGCCGAAGGCTGCCGCCAAGCGCGCGCCGGCCCGCAAGGCCGCAGCGAAGAAGGCCGCTTGATCCTGCTGCAACGCAGCAGTGCTGAGCGGGCCCGCGCCCTACACTTGGCCGCATGACCGCACGCCGCAGCCCTCCCGCTCCGCGCATCGCCCTGGCCCTGGCCGGTGGCGGCCCGCTCGGCGCCATCTACGAGATCGGCGCCTTGTGCGCCCTCGACGACACGCTTGATGGCCTGGACCTCAACGCCTGCGACCACTACATCGGTGTGTCGGCGGGCGGGTTCATCGCCGCGGCGCTGGCCAACGGCATCACGCCGCGCGAGTTGAGCGAGAGCTTCATCGAAGGCCGCCCCCGCTTCGACGGCTTCGACCCCGCCTGGCTGATGCGTCCGGCCTGGGGCGAACTGGCACAACGCCTGCGCGCACTGCCGCAACTCGCCGGCGGCGCGGCATGGTCATGGCTGGTGGAAGGCAAGGCTTTCTCGCAGGCCGTGGAGCGGCTCGGCGCCGCGCTGCCCACCGGCGTGCTCGACAACGAAGCCATCCACAGCGAGATCCAGCGCCTGTTCAGCCGACCCGGGCGCACCAACGACTTTCGTGAACTGAAGGCCCGTCTCACATTGGTGGCCACTGCGCTGGACAGCGGCGAGGCCGCGCCCTTCGGCCGCCCGGGTTGGGACCACGTGCCGATCTCGCGCGCCATCCAGGCCAGCGCCGCCCTGCCCGGCCTGTTCCCGCCGGTGCTCATCGACGGCCGGCACTACGTGGACGGAGCGCTCAAGAAAACCCTGCATGCCAGTGTCGCGCTCGACGAGGGCGTTGATTTGCTGCTGTGCGTGAACCCGCTGGTGCCCTACCACGCCTCACCCGAGGCCACGCACCAGGGACGCATTCCGGCGCTGGTCGAAGGCGGCTTGCCGGTGGTGATGAGCCAGACCTTCCGCTCGATGATCCACTCGCGTCTTGAACTGGGCTTCAAGCAGTACGAGCGCACCTATCCGCACACCGATATCGTGCTGCTCGAGCCCGACCAGCGCGACGCCGCGCTGTTCTTTGCCAACACCTTCAGCTACCGCCAGCGCCGCGAGATGGCCGAACACGCCTACCAGCAGACGCGCGCGCTGCTCAAGCTGCGTGCCGGCCGGCTGGCGCCCCAACTGGCGCGCCACGGCATCGCCATCGACCACGCCGCGCTGGCCGACCCGCAGCGCCGCCTGATCGACACCCGCATCCAACCCGCCGACAGCGCGGTGGCCGCGCGCCTGCACCGCGTGCTCGACGAACTGCAGCGGCGCCTGCCGCAGCCCGCCTGAGGCGCGCCCGCCACATGGCCAGGAAAGCCCCGCGCCGCACGGCCGAGCGCATCCTCGAAACCACGCTCGACCTCTTCAACCGCTTCGGCGAACCCAACGTCTCGACCACGCTGATCTCGGCCGAGCTCGGCATCAGCCCGGGCAACCTGTACTACCACTACCCGGCCAAGGACGAGCTCATCAACTCGCTGTTCGAGCGCTACGAGCGCGCACTCGGCGAACTGCTGGGCGCGGCCGACGGCGTTCGCAACGTGGAAGACGCCTGGTTCTTCCTGCACTCGCTGTTCGAGCGCATCTGGGAGTACCGCTTCCTCTACCGCGACCTGAACGACCTGCTGTCGAAGAACCGGCTGCTGGAGACGCGCTTCCAGGCACTGCTGGCGGCCAAGACGCGCGCCGTGCGCGGCCTGCTCGGCGGCCTGGGCCGCGCGGGCGCGGTGCAACTCGACAGCCGCGAGGTCGAACCCACGGCCGACAGCATGGTGGTGCTGATCACCTACTGGCTGAGCTACGAATACGTGCGCGACCCGCGGCGCGCGCTGGAACCGGAACAGGCGCAATCGGCCTTATTGCGCGGTGCCCAACACGTGTTGCACCAACTGGCGCCGTATCTGGAGCCAGCGCAGCGGCAGCATCTGATGGGGCTGTCTTCGGCGTACCAGCGCTGATTGTTCTGGGCTGATTCTGTGGCGGGTGTCAGGGCGGTGCCCCTGACGCAAGCGTTGTTGGTATTCCACCGGCGGCGCGCCGACACCTCGTTGCCGAGGGCTTGGGCTGTGTGGACGGGGGCGCCTGTGCGCTGGCGAGGAGCACAGGCTGCGTGGCCGCGCGCGCAGCGCGCTTCGTAAACTGACTCACGGCATCTGTCTGAGCGGAGCGGGCGCGGCCCGCGCAGCGAGTTATGCCGTGGGCCACGCAGCCGAGCACCGCAGCGAACCCCGAAGGGGCAGCGCAGTGAAGCCCCTGGCCACACAGCCCAAGCCCTCGGCCTGCCACCAAAGCATGCGAGACAAGTAACTCAGGACGACAACCCGTCAACGGCTTGAAACAGCGACTGCCGCGCCTGACTCACGATCTGACCGCGCCACACGTCGGTGTCGGTGTAGAACGCATCCTTGAGCCGCTGCTTGATCTGCGCCTGCAACTCGGCCGGCGCGTCGGGGTGCTGGTGCAACCAGTGGTCGCCGCGCAGGGCGCCCATGACTTCGGGAATGGGCACCGTGCCGTATTCCATGGCGATGCCGGTGTACTCGGCCTGCGGGCATTCGGCGTAGACCGAGGCCCACATCATCCCCGTGAGCCGGGCCGAGGTGGACGAGCCGTCGTAGATGCTGGTGACCGGGGTGGCACCGTTGCCGTCCCACCAGGCGCGCGCGCGGGCCAGGGCCTGCGCGTCGTCGCGGCAGGCGCAGATGCGTTCGCCCAGGCCGCTGGGGCCCAAACCGGTGTGCAGGTCGATCCAGGCGATGCGCCTTGCGGCCTGCGCGTGGTCGCGCAGCACCTGGCGAAGCGTGGTGTTGTTCCAGGTGGGCGCGGTGCCGCCGAAGAACATGCCGTCGGCGAATCGGTGCTGGCCGACGGTGATGGCGGCCTGAAAGGCGGTCATGCCATTCCTGGCGATCCAGGCCTGCACGGCGGCTTCGTTGTCGGCCGTGGGGGGCCATTCGGGCGGCAGGAGCAGCGGGTGCAACTCGGCATAGGCCTCGTTCACCGGCAGCGGTTGCGAGAAGTCCTGGAAGTTGCGGTTCAGGTCGACGTTCTCGTGCGTGACGCGGCGCAGCCATGAAAAGCCGTGCGGGTTGAGCGCGTGGATGTACAGCACGGCCACGCCCGCATCGCGCGCCTTGGCGCGCCACTCGGCGTCGTGTACGGCGAACACCTGAACACCCGAGCCACAGAAACCCTCGGCACCGTGGCAGGCGCTGCTCACGATGAGCAGCTTGTCGGCATCCGCGGCGCCGTCCAGCGCGAGGTCCATCGCCAGCGTTTCGCCCTCACGGCCTTTGAGCGGGTGCTCGTGGCTGCGGATCGCCATGCCGGCGGTGGCGGCGGCTTCAAGGAACTTGACGCGTGCTTTGGCGTAGGTCGGGGAGAAAGCGTCCCGGACCGCGATCACGCCGCACCTCCCGCACGGCGTGGCTGGCCGAGCCATTTTTCGGCCAGGCGCACCCAGTAGGTGGCGCCCAGGGGGATCAGGTCGTCGTTGAAGTCGTAACTGGGGTTGTGCAGCATGCAGGGGCCGTCGCCATGGCCGGTCTCGCGGTGGCTGCCGTCGCCGTTGGCGATGAACAGGTAGCAACCCGGGCGCTCCTGCAGCATGTAGGCAAAGTCTTCCGCGCCCATGGTGGGCTCCTGCGGCACCACACGCTCGGGCCCGACGATCTCGGCCAGGACCTCGCGCGCAAAAGCCGTTTCCTCGGGGTGGTTCACGGTGGGCGGGTAGTTGCGGTTGAACTGGAACTCGCAGGTGGTCTCGTACGCTGCACAGGTGTGCTCGGCGATTTCCTTCATGCGGCGTTCGATCAGGTCGAGCACCTCGTAGGTGAAGGTGCGCACGGTGCCGCGCAATTCCGCGTGATCAGGAACCACGTTGTTGGCCTCGCCGGTGTGGATCATGGTGACCGAGATCACGCCCGCGTCCACCGGCTTTTTGTTGCGCGTGATGATGGTCTGAAAGCCCATCACCATCTGGCAGGCCACGGGCACCGGGTCGATGCCGTTGTGCGGCAGCGCGGCGTGTGCGCCCTTGCCGCGGATGGTGATGACGAAGTCGTTGCTCGATGCCATCACCGGTCCGGTGCTGGCCGCAAAGCTGCCGGCGGGCAGGCCGGGCCAGTTGTGCATGCCGAACACGGCTTCCATGGGGAACTGCTTGAACAGGCCGTCCTTGATCATCTCGCGTGCCCCGCCGCCGCCCTCCTCGGCGGGCTGGAAGATGAGGTAAACGGTGCCGTCGAAGCTGCGGTGCTTCGCGAAGTGCTGGGCCGCGGCCAGCAACATGGCGGTGTGGCCGTCGTGGCCGCAGGCGTGCATCTTGCCGGCGTGCTTGCTGGCGTGTTCGAAATGGTTGTGCTCCTGCATCGGCAAGGCATCCATGTCGGCGCGCAGGCCGATGGCGCGACCACAGGCGCCGCCGTCGCGGCCATGCACGATGCCCACCACGCCGGTGGTGCCCATGCCGCGGTGCACGGTAATACCCCACTCGGTGAGCTTGGCGGCCACCACGTCGGCGGTGCGCACCTCTTCAAAACAGAGTTCGGGATGGGCGTGGATGTCGCGGCGCACGGCGGCGATGCCGGCAGCCTGCGTGACGATGGAATCGATGAGTTTCATGTCCGGTCTCCGAAACCGGGCATGGTATCGGGTCGAGCCCCGTGCATGGGCTCCTTGGGTGACATCACCTTGTCGGGCGAAGGTCTGTGAACACCCAATAGCGATAGCGCTGGCCATCCACGCTGGGCTGTCGGTACATGGCCTTCCCTTGCAGCAAGAAAAAGGTGACGGCGGTCATGTCCTGCGCGTCCAGGGTGTCGCCCCGCCAGCTCTTGCGGCTCAATGACTTGAACCCCCGCGCGGCGCCAAGATCACGGACCACCTCGAGGCGCTGGCTCAAGTGACTCGGCACGTCCCCGTCAGCCCAACCCCAGAGCCAGCGCCTGGTGGCTTTCGAGTACACGCCCACGTACACCACGCTGCCGACCAGACCGGGCACGCCGTTGCTGGACAGCGCGATCTCTCCGCGCTCGACATCGAGGTCGTAGCGCTCAAAGCTCTCCGCCTTGTGCTCTTCGATGAACACCCGCTGGGCCTCGCGCAGTTCGGCACGACTGCGCTCGAGCAGGTGCTCCCAAGTGGGCTCGGCCCCTGGGACGATGGGATGCGCCAACAAACAGAGGGCACCGATCCAGGCACGAACATTCATACAAAGCACCTCAAAAGCCCCATTCAAAGAAGCCTAAGGTACTCAAAAAGCGGACCGGACAGGTCTACGGGGCGGTCTGGCGGTGGTGCTGTCGCGACAAACAAGCCAGGCGAGCGTTTCGGGGCGCCTCCAGGCCTCAGCGCCGGATGCGCCCGTCCTCGGTCAGCAGGGTCAGTTCAACGAACTTCGAGCCGGTGTGCTTGTTGGGGCCGAAGTCAAGCGGAAAGCCGCCCATGTCCATGCCGCGCAGCGTCTGTACCGCGCTGATGAAGCCTTCGCGCGTGACGCCACGGCCAGCGCGGTTGAGCGCCTCGGTGAACACCTTGGCGGCCACGAATCCCTCGATGCCCGAGTAGTTGGGCGCTCGCCCCTGCTTGGCGCGCACCGCCGCCAGGTACTCGCCCGAGATCGGCGACACCGGGCTGTACGGGAAGGGCATTACCTGGCTCACGGCGACGCCGCGCGCGTCCTTGCCGAGCTCGTCGAGCAGGGCCTGCGTGCCCACGAAGGACACGTTGTAGAGGTTGCCCG